>Ga0308009_10000309_pt1 | contig 38989 bp, 33 predicted proteins | sample Neamet127_FD_203134 | JGI IMG/M metagenome (GOLD analysis project Ga0308009, IMG submission 203134) | Marine microbial communities from water near the shore, Antarctic Ocean - #127 | ecosystem: Environmental > Aquatic > Marine > Unclassified | place: Southern Ocean | collected 2014-07-24 | reverse complement strand
GCTCTCCACGACAAACATCCCCGCCGCTCCGCAAAGGGAGCAGCTTACCAACTGGCCGGATTTTACTCCGCCCCCGACGGCACTGCGCCGGCGGTCCTGTGGCCTGGTTTGTCACCGCCCTTCACACTTGTAGTTGTCTGGCGCACAAACCTTGAGGTGACGCCTTCTATCCGGAAGTTCGGTCCACACGAGCGGCTGACCGACCGCATTCAGGACCATTGCATGCATCGCATGCCTCCCAGCATCTGACAGCTGCACCAAGACGAGCCTGCCGAAACAGGATCGTCTTCGAACCTCTGCCTCAGTTAAAGACCATGCCGCCGTCGATAATCAGGGCTTGCCCTGTCATGTAATCCGAGTCCGGGCCAGCAAGGAAGGATACGCAGGCTGCCACGTCTTCCGGCTCAGAGATGCGCCCGAGCGTTACGTTCTTCGCCCATTGCTGCAGGCCCCATTCAAGGGTCTGGCCATTTTCATCAGCGACCTTCTGAGCAATGCCCTCCATCATGGGCGTGCGCACGATACCGGGACAATAGGCATTGCTGGTGATGCCAAGGGGTGCGAGATCCTTGGCTGCTGTCTGGGTGATGCCGCGGATCGCGAACTTGGTCGCGCCGTAAACCGCCAGATCGGGATTGCCAACCTGTCCCGCCTGTGACGAAGCATTGATGATCTTGCCGACGATATCGCCGGCCTTCTCGGGCTTACGTGCCTTGAAATGCTTGAGCGCCGCCTGGATGCCCCAATAGGTGCCGCCGACATTGACGTCGAACACCTTGTGGTAGATTTCGGGCGTGATCTCCTCGATCGGTGTGGTCGGTCCGAGGCCTGCGTTGTTCACGATGACATCGAGCCGGCCAAACCGCTGAACGACCGCATCCACCGCCTTGAAGACGTCATCGCGCTGAGCGACATCGACCTTGACCGCGAGTGCTTCACCGCCTGTAGCGATGATTGCATCGGCTGCCGCCTCTGCCGTTTCCGCATTATAATCGAGACAGCCGATGGCGAAGCCTTCCCGGGAGAGACGCACCGCGATGGCCAAGCCTATGCCCTGGCCGGCACCTGTGACGATTGCGACCTTCTTGCCAGTAGTCATGATAATCTTCCTTCGTCTGTTCAGGATGGCGCCTCTCCTCCACCGGCGCGTCTCCTCCCTCCTAAGGGTGAGAGGAGACGCGTTCAGAAAGGCAATTGACCTCCGGCCCCGGCGGTGACCGGCTGATCGACGAAGACACGCCCGATCGAAAAGCGGCTCGTTATTGCTCGAAATCGATGACGACGCGGCCCTGGATGTCGCCCTTGTGCATCCGGGAGAAGATGTCGTTGATGTTCTCGAGTTTGTCGGTTGAGATCGTGGCCTTCACCTTGCCGTCACCGGCGAAGTCCAAGGCTTCCTGTAAATCGAGCCGCGTCCCCACGATCGATCCCCGCACGGTCACGCCGTTCAGCACCGTGTCGAAGATCGGCAGCGGGAAGTCACCGGGCGGCAGGCCGTTGAGCGCGACCGTGCCGCCGCGTCCCACCATACCCATCGCCTGTTCGAAGGCCTTGGGCGACACGGCGGTGACCAACACCCCATTCGCGCCTCCGATCTGCTTCTTCACGAAAGCGATCGGGTCTTCCGAACGGGCGTTGACTGCCAACGTGGCCCCCAGCGACCGGGCGAGGTCGAGCTTCCTGTCATCGACATCGACGGCGACGACGTTGAGGCCCATCGCCTTGGCATATTGCACGGCGAGATGGCCGAGACCTCCGATGCCGGAGATCACCACCCAGTCGCCCGGTTTGGTGTCGGTTACCTTGAGGCCCTTGTAGACGGTGACGCCGGCGCACAGGATCGGCGCAATATCGACGAACGAAACGTTGCCGGGCAGATGCCCCACATAATTGGGATCGGCGAGAACATATTCGGCAAAGCTGCCGTTCACCGAATACCCGGTATTGTGCTGCTCCTCGCACAGCGTTTCCCAGCCGCCCAGGCAGTGCGTGCAATGGCCGCAGGCATCATATAGCCATGGCACGCCCACCCGGTCGCCCTCCTTGACATGCTTCACACCTGCGCCAACCGCGACCACATGTCCGACGCCCTCGTGACCAGGAATTAAGGGTGGATTGGGCTTGACCGGCCAATCGCCCTCAGCGGCATGCAGGTCGGTGTGGCACACACCGGTGGCTGCGATCTTGACGAGGATCTGGCCGGCGCCAGGTCGGGGCACCGCGACTTCCTCCATGACCAATGGCTTTCCGAATTCACGGACGACCGCGGCTTTCATCGTGCTTTCCATGGCGATGTTCCTCTCTCAGAAATGCGCGTCGATATCGACGACATCGATCAGCTTGTGATTGACGAACTCCTTGAGGCCGAGGCCCAGCAGTTCGCGGCCATAGCCCGAGCGACGGATGCCGCCGAACGGCAGGTCGGCCTCCACCTTAGTCGGGTGATTGACGAAGACCATGCCGGTGGAAATCCGCTTCGCCACTTCGGCGCCGTGGACAGGATCGGAGGTGAAGACGGAGCCGCCCAGGCCAAAGGGCGAGTCGTTGGCGATGCGCACGGCATCGTCCTCATCCTTCGCACGGAACAGCATCGATACCGGACCGAAGAATTCCCAATAACGGGCCGGATTGCCCTCATCGAGGTCGGTCAGAAAAGTTGGCTGCACGAAAGCCCCCTTGTTCGGCACTGTAGGACCGACTTCCTCAGCCTTGGCGCCCAGTTCGACGGCCTTGCGGATCTGTTCCTTGATGTCGTCGGCCGCCTTTTGCGAGGAGAGCGGCGCGAGAGTGGTGCCGGGGTCGGAGGGGTCGCCCATGACGAGCTTGGCTACGCCCTTGCGATAACCGTCGAGGAAGGTGTCGTAGACTTCATCGACGACGATCATGCGCTTGGACGAAACACAGACCTGGCCACCGTTCCAGTGCCGGCCGAAGACGGCCCAGTCGATCGTCTTGTCCATGTCGGCATCGGCGAGCACGACAAAGGCGTCGGCGCCGCCCAGTTCCATGGTCGACTTCTTGAGCGCCTTGCCGGCCTCGGATGCAACCACCGCGCCGGCAGCTTCCGAGCCAGTCAACGCCACGCCATGAACGCGCGGATCGTTGATGATGAGGTTGATCTGATCGCGCGTTGCATAGAGATTCTGGAACGCGCCTTCCGGCAGACCCGCTTCGTTCATCAGTCTCTCGAACGCCGCGGCGCTCTGCGGAACGTTCGAGGCGTGCTTGAGGATCAGCGTGTTGCCGGCCGAGAGTTGCGGCGCGAGAATGCGGGCAATCTGATAATAAGGGAAATTCCATGGCTCGATCGCCAGGAGGACGCCGAGCGGCTCGTGCACCAGCATCGCCTCGCCTTCGGCGGGATCGAGCACCGGCAGCTTCTCCGGCTTCAGCAGGTCTTCCGCATGCCGAACATAATATTCGAAGATCTTGGCGGAGAGTTCCACCTCGGCCTTCGCTTCGGCGACCAGCTTACCCATTTCCAGCGTCAGCAGGCGGGCAAAAGCATCGCTGTCCCGGCGCAGGATGTCTGCGGCATTCTGCAGGATACGGCCGCGCTCGGCGAAGGAGGTTTCGCGCCAACTGAGGAAAGCCGCGTCTGCTTTGTCCAGCGCGGTCTTCACCTCCTCGTCCGTTGCGTCGGGAAAGGTCGCAACAGTGTCTCCGGTATAGGGATTGATGGTCGCGTAGGTCATTGTCCATTCTCCTGTGGTGAATCAGATTTCGGGGGTAAGGGGTACGGTCACGCGCCGAGATCCTTCACGGCCTGCACCATCTGCGTCAGCACCGCCTGGGCATCCCCATAGACCATGCTGCAATTCTCGTTGAAGAAGAGCAGGTTCTCGACGCCGGAATAACCTTTGCCCTGACCGCGCTTGACGACATAGACCTGGTGGGCCTGGTCGGCATCGAGGATGGGCATGCCGTAGATCGGCGAGGATTTGTCGGTGCGTGCCGCCGGGTTGACGACATCGTTGGCCCCGATGACCAGCGCGACATCGGTGTTGGCAAACTCGGCGTTGATATCTTCCATATCGAAGATGATGTCATAGGGCACGCCGGCTTCGGCGAGCAGCACGTTCATGTGACCGGGCATGCGCCCCGCAACCGGATGGATCGCGAACTTCACGCCGACGCCTGCGGCCTGGAGCAGCTTCACGCGAACTCGTTCATCTCGGCATACTCGGCCGCTCTTGACCCGGCCATCGGCAACCGCACCGCCATAATCGACGGCCATATAACCGCCTGAATGACCGCCCGGATAGAACTCGGTACCTGGACTGCGCCATGCTGTGCCCCTCCTCTCTGGAGGCGAGTAAGGCCTCAAATTACGTATTTGTCCCAGCTCGCATAATGTTCGGGGCTGCGCTTGCCGCGCGGCAGGCTGAGCCCGATGAGCGCGATTCCCACGACCACCGACACGATCGCCCCAAGGGGGCCGGCCCCTGTCAGCAGGAACGGGGCAGCGACGAGCCAGGCGCCGAACGCGACGTTGATAAAGCGCAGGGCGCGGGCGACCTCGGCGGTGGCGATGATCGCGACGGTGATAACCAGCGCACCCACCACATGGTCGCTGTTCGCCATTGCGCCTTCGTTGCCCAGGGTCACCCGCGTCAGCATGAGGAAGACGCCGAGCGCGATGCTAGCTGCCAGCGTCCACGGCAGCGTCAGCCCGCGCTTCGCATCCGCCCAGAAGGCAGAAGGAGAGGCCATCACGTCGGATGCGTCCTCGGCCCCCGCCTCAATCGCGTCACCCTTGAAGAAGGTGCGGATCAGCGGCTTGCCGCGGCGCTTTGCCCAGGCGAGGAACTGGCCCATGGCGATGACCTCGTCCAATGCGAACGGGATCATGATCAGCATGGCGAGCGCGGCGATCAGCGCCAGCGTGCTCCACGTGCCGATCACGATCGGCTGGCTGATGATGAAATAGATGCTGACGACGCCGAGCGGAATGACGAGAATGCCGAAGAAGGTCACCATCCACGGCATGGTCCGCCAGCGGTCGCGGGTGCCCATCACCGCCATAAGAATTTCGAGCACGTAGCTGACTGTACCAAGACCGCCGTCGGGGATCGGCCAAGCCTTCGACATGTCGGATGTAATGATCTCCTCGGTCCCATTACGCGGGTCGGCCAGCGATCCAGCAAAGAACGGCTCCCACACAGTATCGATGTGGCCTAACTGGTAGGCCGTCAGGATACGCGAGGTCAGAAGCCCAATCAGCGCCATGGCGACGATCGGCAGCCGCTGCGCGTCCGTCGATGGCGAATAGGTCCAGCCAGGCGGGATGTTCTTGGGGTCCATCATGCCCGCCATGCTCATGCCCGGCATCATGGGGACCAGCACCGACAACGCGATCACGGCAGAACCGATAAGCAGGTTGTTGTTATACTGCGCCGCACTTGGGCTCCAGAAGATCAAGGGCGCGAAGAACAGCCAGATGCCGACGAACGCGACAGCCCACTGCGCCCATGTCTTGGTGCGCGGGGCGAGCGACAGCGCGCCGAACAGCGCGATGGCGAGCCCGCTGACGACATCGCTGATAGCCAGTGCGCTAGCCCGCCATTCGATCGAAGGCAGCCCGCGATCGACGGTTACGAAACGCGCGGCTTCGCCGACGCTCTGCGTCGTGACGGAGTCGTAGATAAGCGGGCTGGAGGCGAGCCACAGCCCGAGGCCGATGTTGGCGTAAAGAGCCCAGCGCGCACGGCGCTCGTCGCGGTCCATTATGGCCATGTGATCGCCGTGTGCACCGTGGCCGGTCATCGCCATGTCCGCCGCGCCAGGTCCGTGCCCCATGGCTGCATGGTCCATGCTGCTATGATCCACAGCCCCGTGATCCATGCCGGCCATCCCATCGCCTGCCGCTGCGGGTTGATGGCCCGGTCCGACAGGTTCGGCCCCTGGTTTATCGTGCCAGGCAACCAGATTCTCGTTGAGCTTGTTGTTCCGATACCAGGCCCGCGGATGGCGCTTCAACGCGGCAACGATCGCGGGCAGCGTGTCGCGGAGACTGTGTTTCGGCTCCCATCCGAGCAGCGAACGCGCGCGCGAGATGTCGAGGATATAGTGGTCGTTGCTGCTGTCGATCATCCAGGGCTGGATAAAGTCGTCGCTGCCGAGCGCTTCGTTCTGCAGGATGATCCCGGCCTTCGCGAGCGGCTGCGGGATGCGGATCGTCTTCCAGCCCTCGCCGTGGAGCGCCTCCCCGACGATGTCCTGGATCTCGGCATAGCCGGGCGGGTCGGGTTCGCCGACGAGCAGCGGCAGTTCTGACGGCAAGTCGTGCCGCCGATCGACCAGGCGCAACACGGCGTCGGCCAAGTCCTCGCGGTGCACCGATGACTGTGCCGCGCACAGCATGCCGGGATAGAAATGCGAGATCAGGCGGTGCTCGTAGATCTGCGATATCTGCTGCGCGAGAAACGCCGAGCGCCCGTCGTCGTCATAAACTCCGGCGGCGCGGAGGAAGACAACGGGGATCTTCCCGCGCCGCGCGTGCAGCAGTGCTTCCGTATCGACTTTGGACTGCGGATACGCCCAAGACGCGCCGATGGGCGACTTCTCGCTGATGCGCTCGTCCGGAGTAGGGGTCGGCTTGTGGACCAGCATCGTGCTCGCGAAGACGAACTGCTCGACCTCGAACGACTGCAGCCCGTCGATCAGTCGGCGGGTGCCCTGCACGGTGACCTTCTCATAGAGCGGATTAGGATCGCCCGTGACGTCGTAATAAGCGGCAAGGTGGATCACCGAGGCGATGCGATTGCCAAACCGCGCGCGCACCTCGTCGAGCGCGGCGCGGACCGCTTCGTCCGATCCGAGGTCTATGTCGATCGCCGCCGCGGGCGGCGGCGGGTCCGGCGGACCGGCGCGATCGAGGCCGACAACCGTGTAGCGTTCGCCAAGCCTAGCGATCAGCGCGGCGGCTATAAAACCGCTCGCACCGGTGATGAGGACCAGTTCGCGCGCGTCCTTGTCGCTCACGGACCCGCTGCGTTCGATGTCGGTCATGACGCTGCCACCCTCATTCATTTGTGCTGCGGAACGTGGACAGGCCCGCTGCACTTATGATCGCGAGGCGGGCACGTGCGGATCACCGCACAATCCCTTTACGCGCCCGCCCCGCAAAGCCCTCAGATAAAATCGGGTTTATTGCGTCACCACAAAGCCGGCCTTCTCGATGGCCTGCTTGAGTTGCTGTACATCGGCTGCCGAGCTTACCGACACCGTCTTGCTCGCCAGGTCGACGTTGACGACGGCATCCGCATCGACGCGTTGAAGCGCGTTCGTCACACCCCGCACGCAACCGCCGCAGGTCATTCCCTGTACCTTGAAATCGATCATCTTCGTTCTCCCATGAGGTGAATGAAGCAAATGTGGGGTTTGACACTGTGTCAGGGTCAAGGGGTAAGTTTTCGTTGTTGACCTTGACACGATGTCAGGGACGATAAGCTCGTCGACTCGATATTGGAGACGACCATGAACGCACCGGCACGACTGCAGGCGACAGCGCACGCGGGAAGAGAAGAGATGCTGTCGCTGCCCATCGAAGGCATGACCTGCGCGACGTGCGTTGGTCGGGTCGAGCGTGCTATCGCCGGGGTGCCCGGCGTCGTCGTCGCCTCGGTCAACCTCGCGACCGAGCGGGCAAATGTCGAATTCGTCGACGGACGATCCGATGTCGGCGCCGTGGCCGATGCGGTGCTCGCGGCGGGCTACACGCCGGTGACGCAAACGACCGAGCTGACGATCACCGGCATGACCTGCGCGACGTGCGTCGGTCGGGTAGAAAAGGCGCTGCTGAAAGTGCCCGGCGTCCGCTCCGCGAGTGTCAACTTGGCGGCCGAAACGGCGAGGATCGAAGCGGTAGGGGACGTCCCCGCGTATGTCCTGATCGAGGCCGTCGAAAGCGCCGGTTACACCGCATCCGCGCGCACCGGCTCGGCGGAGACGGAGCGGGGCATCGAGGACGCCCGCCGCAACGCCGCCGCGACAAGAGAGCTCCGCCATGTGCTGATCGCCGCGGCGCTGTCGCTGCCGCTGGTCGTGCCGATGCTGCTGGCCCCGTTCGGTATCGAGGTGGCGGTGCCAGGCTGGATCCAGCTACTGCTCGCGACACCCGTGCAGTTCTGGCTGGGCGCGCGCTTCTACCGCGCGGGTTGGAAGGCCGCGCGTGCCCGCACCGGCAGTATGGACCTCCTGGTCGCGATCGGCACATCGGCCGCCTATGGGCTCAGCCTCTACCAGCTGCTGTTCGCGCCGATGCACGGCATGGACGCGCATTACTACTTCGAGGCTTCGGCCGTCGTCATCACGCTCATCCTGCTTGGCAAGTGGCTCGAAGGCCGCGCCAAGCGCCAGACCGGCGAGGCGATCCGCGCGCTGATGGCGCTGCGACCCGACCAGGCGCGCGTCGTCGGCGCCGACGGTGCCGAACGAGAGGTCGCCCTCTCCGAGGTGCGTAACGGCGACCGGGTGCGCGTCCGGCCCGGCGAGCGCATCCCGGTCGACGGGCTGTTGATCGACGGGGCTACCCATGTCGACGAGTCGATGCTCACGGGAGAAAGCCTGCCGGTGCCCAAAGCCGCCGGAGACAAGGTGACCGGCGGGTCGATCAATGCGGACGGGCTCATCCTGGTCGAGACGACAGCCGTGGGCGCCGAGACCACCCTCGCGCGCATCGTGCGCCTGGTCGAGAGCGCGCAAGGCGCCAAGGCTCCGATCCAGCGGCTCGTCGACCGGGTTAGCGCCGTGTTCGTTCCGATCGTCCTCGTCATAGCCTCGCTTACCCTCGCCGGCTGGCTGATCGCCGGCGCCGGAGTGGAAGTTGCGATCCTGAACGCGGTGGCGGTGCTCGTCATCGCCTGCCCGTGCGCGCTTGGCCTGGCCACGCCGACCGCAATCATGGCCGGCACCGGGGTCGCCGCGCGAGCAGGAGTGCTGATCAAGGACGCGGAGGCGCTCGAGACCGCGCACCGCATCAACGTCGTCGCGTTCGACAAGACCGGCACGCTCACCGAAGGCAAGCCCTCGCTGCTGGCGGGACTGCCCGCCGCCGGAGTGGAGCGCACCCAACTCATCGAGCTCGCCGCAGCACTGCAGGATGGAAGCGAGCATCCGCTCGCGCGGGCCGTCATGGCATGGGCCAAATCGGAAGGCGTCCAACCCGTCAGCGCTGAAGGCATGCGCGGCCTGCCGGGTCGCGGCGTCGCTGCGGACGTCAACGGCCGCAACTTGATCCTCGGCAGCACGCGCTTGATGGCGGACGAAGGTATCGCCCTGGAGCAGCTGGCCGTCGAAGCGGCCAGACTGGAATCGGAGGGACGGACGGTCTCCTGGGTCGCGGAACGCGCTCCCGAGCGCCGCCTCCTCGGCCTCCTCGCGTTCGGTGACGAGGTGAAGGCCTCCGCTGCGGCCGCCGTGGCGGCGCTGCATGGCCGCGGTATACGCAGCGTGATGCTTACCGGGGACAATGCGGGAAGCGCGCGCGCAGCGGCCGCCAAGCTGGGCATCGCCGACGTCGTCGCCAATGTCCTGCCGGAAGGAAAGTCGGATGCGGTGGCAGCCTTGCGAGGAGAGGACCGCACGGTCGCCATGGTCGGCGACGGGGTCAACGACGCCCCTGCCCTCGCGGCAGCCGATGTCGGCATCGCCATGTCGACGGGAACGGACGTCGCCATGCACGCGGCCGGCATCACGCTGATGCGCGGCGACCCTCGCCTGGTCGCGGATGCGATCGACATCTCGAAGCGGACCTATGCCAAGATCCGCCAGGGGCTGTTCTGGGCGTTCATCTACAACCTGATCGGCATCCCGCTGGCAGCCTTCGGTTATCTGAGCCCGGTGATCGCCGGCGCGGCCATGGCGCTGTCGAGCGTCAGTGTCGTCGCCAATGCTCTGACGCTTCGCCGTTGGCGTCCGACGGCGGCTTGAGGAGACAATACGTGAATATAGGACAGGCGGCCAAAGCTTCGGGCGTCAGCCAGCGGATGATCCGCCACTATGAGGCTATCGGCCTCATCCCGAAGGCCGCGCGACGTCACTCCGGCTACCGCGACTATGACGAACGCGAGGTGCACATGCTGCGCTTCATCTCACCGGCGCGCGCGCGATCTCGGCTTTCCTATCCAAGAGATTGGCCAGCTACTCGCTCTATGGCAGGACAGTGGCCGCGCGAGAGGCGAGGTGAAGGCGCTCGCTATCGCACGAGCCGGTGAGATGAAGCGCAAGGAGCGCGAGCTCCGCGCCATGCGCAAGTCGCTCGAGGATCTGGCTCATCGCTGCGCTGGCGGCGATCGGCCGGACTGCCCGATCCTGGACGATCTTGCGATCGGGACGGCCTAACCACTTCCGACGCTCAGTGCAGGCAGATCCAGCGGGAGGGCTCGCCGTCGAACCATTCACTATTCCGCTATTCGCCCGCGCCAACGTCATCAGCCCTTTTGCGGTGCGATCGACTGAGGTGAGGGCGAGCCCTTGAAGGGGCAAAAGGATTGGTTTGCCTCAGGCGCTTCAGTTGGCGCCACAGTCCGCCGATACAGGCGTGGCCGCCGAATCGACATTGAATGTTGTGCGGGCGCGCCGCTCAAGCGCGTTCGCTAGACTTGGTAGACAGCCGTGACGCGCGTTCGCGCTGTTGCTGCTCAGCGGATGCCGCGTCGGACGCTGACCCGCAATGAGCACCCCCAGAGATCTTGGTATATGACAGATGCGGCGGTCAGGATCCCTTGGGGCGGCGGCCGCTATTGTGCATGCTGACGATTTTCCACGTGCCGCCGACCTTCTTGAGCACGCTCGTCGCGGCACCGATCCGCTCCGCGACATCTCCAGTCTTGGGCTCGATCCGGTAGCGATAGGTTTCGGTGCGAGCGCAATCGGCCCTTCGAACCGCACGTCGACCTTGTAGTCTGAGAATTTGAAAGACTTGAAGGCAGCGAGCTCCGGCCGGAGGTGATGGCTGAGATAGTTGGCGTAGGTTTCTTCCGAGCCGCCAGTTTCGAATATCCGCGAATCCGGCGTGAACAGCCGCTCGGTCCCCGCCCCGTCAAGCTTCTCGGTCGCCGCTTTATATTGCGACAGAACTGCCTGCACGGCGAGCGTGTCGGTGGCATGGTTCGAAGGCTGCGCGGTTGCTGCGGTGGGCAGTAGCAGCGACGCCACCAATATCTTCTGCAAACGGAAAGCCATATCTTCACCCACGATTTCAGAATGCCAGATGGTTCAAGCCGCCGTGCATGAACGTTCCTCCACGAAAGCCTTGAACCGAGATCGCTAGCGTCATCAAGCCGAGCAGGACCAGGTAGAGCTTGCGTGATCGCTCCGGCGCGCGGCGATGACCTGCCGCCAAGTAGACCAGCACCAGCCCGACACCGGCAATGGCGGTTCCAAGCCAGCGGTGCGTCATTAGAATCGGATTGCGGTCGGTTAGGTAGAAGCCGCCTGCGAACCAGCCCAGGAACGCTGCGACGATCGCACCCAATTCGCGACCATGTTCGCTGACTTCGCGCGTGATCGCAGCCAGGTAGCGAGTTCGTTGCAAGCCGAGGTCCGCCGGCTCGGTGGAACCCCCGAAGATGACTCCAGCTTGCTCGCCGCAGCGCATCGTCGTTTCATGGATCTCAAGCAGGCGCTTACCGGCAAGATCGACAAGGCGATCATCCAGGAGGCCGAACGCGGCGAGGACTACATCAAAGCCAAGTTCCAAGAAGCGTTGAAGGATACCGAATTGCAGACATCCACCGCAGCGATAATTCGTGATGGCTTCGCCTCGGTCCAGGCTGGTCACGACCGCGCAAGCGCGCTCAAGCATAGTATAGCGTAGCTGTCCGTTAGACGCCCGGCGGCAACGCTGGGCGCACGTTCGCCGAGACGATGGCGATGGCTCAGCTCATGGGAGCGTAGGGAGGAGGATCAGGGCTGAAAGCAGATAAGTCGCTGCGGTCCCCTTTCCTTTTGTTGGCTGGAGCGCCACCGGGACGCAACTGCGAGATTCGGCTCAGGCTTGAAGGCAAATCAAGGCAATCGCCCACAGCTTGTCCTAGCCTTGACGCTGCCGACGCTCCCATGCCGCTGGTGGCGGCGCGGACGCTCGACCTGCCCATGTGGCCGGGCGGCAGTTGATGGCAGCGCCGCACGAGTGGACTTCCGGGCGAATGTCACCGGCGGCCTAGCCCTGTTCCGCACGTGCCGAGAGCGCGATTTCGTTCAAAACCCTGATCGAGCGCGTCGTTGGCAGATCAATGACGCCGGCGCTTCTCAATCTTGTCATCTGTCGGCTGACCGTCTCGATCGTAAGTCCGAGCACGTCGGCGATCTGAGCCCGGCTGAGCGGTAGGACGAACTCATCCAGCGGCGACCGGGCGCAACCGCCACGGCCGATCCGGCGCGCCATCTGGACGAGAAAGCTCGCCACCTTCTCTTCCGCCGTCTTGCGGCCGAGCAGGAGCATCCACTCGCGGCTATGGTCTAGCTCATCCAGCGTGCGCTGGAGCAGCAACCGCTTCAACTTGTCGTAGGTCCTGAGCGCCTGCTCGAAGTGCTTTCGTGAAAACACGCACAGCTCAGCGTCCGTCAGCGCCACCACGTTGTAGCGTGTTGAGGACGCGTAAGGTCTGCCGATGAAATCGGCTGGGTACATCAGGCCCACAATCTGCTCACGCCCATCCGCCGTGGAGGCATTAAGCTTGAGAACGCCCGAGACGACGTTCGCGAAGATCATGTTTTCGTCGCCCGCCCAGATAACGGGCTCCCCCTTTGCAAAACGTCGTCGACGCTTCAGGGCGCTGAGCGGCGCCAGTTCCGCATCGCTGAGGCCGGCGCATAGCGCCCGATCACGTATTTCGCAGCCGGGACAAGCTACTCTCACACCTCGTTACCCACGCCCGAATCACTGCTCTGGTCTGCCAGGGCATCCAAGCCTGGGGCGAAGTTGCCGATGATTGACTGATCATGGTCCACGCGAGACCGATAGCCCTTGGACCATAGTCCAAGGTCAACCCAGAAATTCCGGAGAAATTCCGCAGTAAACGCTGTAGACCACAGCGCGGGGTGACGCTGAGAGGCGGGATTTCACGATCTCTTTGGCTCCTATAGAAGCCCATTGTACACGGCAGCCATCCGAGTTTGGCTGCCAGCGGCCAGGCCATCGACGCCGCGCCCGAACTTTCGCGATCCTTAAGGAAAAAGGTACCCGGCCGCCACCGCTGGCGGCCGGGGTCAGGTGACGCCATCACCGTGACGAACGGCGGTAGCGCCGTAGGCCGACCTATTTTGCTCTAGGTACCGACCCGCCGCACGGTCAGGACCGGGGCGTTTTCGCCTTTTCCGTTCGCCCGATTCGTACGCATTCATGTGGCTTGATACCTGCCGCGAGCGCCCGCCTTGTCGCTTCGCCTGCAATGTACCGCTTTGATCTGCGTCAATGACGCGACCTGCGACCGCGCGCAGGGCTAGCAGCAGTACGCTTAACCTGATTTCCTGGGCGAGCGGAGAAAACTTACCGATTAATTGAGCCCACGCTTTGACTTCGATGAAAAGGATTTTACATGAACGTTTCGATATCACGCGCCCAGATGGGCCTAATCTTCTCAGCACTGCTGCTAAGTTCGGGCATCGCACTTGCTCAAGACCGCGCGGCACCACCGGCGAAGCCGATGGGCGGCGGCATGATGGGCCATGACAACATGATGCCGGGGATGAAGGACGGCAAGATGAAGGGCAACATGCCTGCCTCGTCGTGTATGTCGAAAGCTGGCATGCAGAAAATGGGCATGAGCCAGAAAAAGATGGCCGAAATGGGTGCCAAGTGTCGCGCGGAGAAGAAGCGCGGTACCGGGGCCGTCGACGCCAAGCCCAAACCCGACGCGATGAAGCCGATGCCTATGGAACACGATATGTGAGAAAGTCGGCGGGGACGGCTAAACCTGAGCGATGAGCAGTGTCTGCGCCGCGCTGATGCGCGCGCGGCGGGCGAGTTTCTGGCTTGGCGCGAGGCGCGCGGTGGCGTCGAGCGCGGACGTCCAGCCGCTGCGCGGCGGTGCCTGGATCGAGGCGCTAGCGCGAAAGGTGAGCGCGCCCACGGTCAAGCAGCGCTCGCCGGCGTGCGGCACCTGTTCGATTGATTGGTGACCGGCCAGGTGGTGCCGGCGAACCCGGCAGCGTCGGTGCGGGCGGGCGCATAACGTCAGGCGCGGCAAGACCCCGTGCTGGCACTCGACGGGGCGCGGCTGCTGCTCGACGCGATCGACTGACGACCCCAGTCGGCTTGCGCGACGATCGTATGGGGCCGCTGTTCCGCACGATCGCGCGCGGGACTTAGGGACGAGGCGACACCCCCTGCCCCAGGCCAATGCGTTCCAGATGGTCACCGACGTGCGGGCGCGGGCGGGATCAGACGGCGAGTGGCACCTACTCGTTCCGGTCAACCGGCATCGCCGCCCATCTGAATACGGTGGCACGCTTGAACCCGCCGCGAGGATGGCGAACCAAAGGCAAGTGCCACGACGCGGACTTGCGTTCCTTCGCCGAAGACGGCGCCAGCCCTCATTGGCTGGTCGCCCTGCCAGGTTCATCGCGTCGCATCCCGATTTTGGATGATCGATTATGACGCATATTCCAGGTGAGAGGAGCAGAGGGAGCCGCCTTTGCGGAGATCATGCGTCGTCATCGAGAGCCGATCTATCGGATGATCCGCGGTCATATCGGGGACCCCGAAGAGGCGCTCGATCTGACCCAGGACTGCTTTTTGGCCGCTTTCCAGCATCTCGGCGGTTATGACGGGAACCGCCCGTTGCGCGCTTGGCTAACCAGCGTCGCAATCAACAAGAGCCGCGACTGGATGCGGCGTAGGCGGGTGCGGCAAATCCTGACGTTCGCATCGGCGCTACCGTTTGATACGATCGAGAACGTGCAGGATCAGACGCCAGCCGTGGATGTGGCGACCGGGGACCGGGCGGAACTCGCGCGCTTGTGGCAAGCGGTGGCACGGTTACCTGCCGCGCTCAAGGAAACTCTTCTGCTCCGCACGGTGGAGGGATTGTCTCAGTCCGAAACGGCGGCAGCGCTGGCGATCAGTGAGAAGGCGGTCGAGACCCGCCTCTACCGGGCCCGGGCCCGCTTGGGCGAAATACTGGAAATAATCTGAGGGCTTTGGCGGGCCCGTGCGTAATCGAGTGTGAGGGCGGTCGGGCAAGAAGGCGCAGCCCTATTCGGTGATGGCATTCGGGACAGGTGGACGGAGGATCTTTTCACGACACGGCTGAGTGCGTCACGCGAAGCATGGGTGTGCAAAGTCAAGCGGATGCTGGATCAAACCGCTGAGATGCCGATGAGGAGCCTGAAGAGCCGACACTGTATGGAAGGCGAAAGAAGTCATGAGACGAGCCTGTTCGGAGTGTGGCGTGCGCGATCAAGCGCTATGCGCGAGTCTGACTGACGATCAACTGGCGGTGTTGAGCCGGTCGGGCCGTCGTAGGTACGTGGCAAAGGGGGAGTCGGTGATATGGGCTGGTGACGAGAACATGATCTGCGCCAATGTCGTCGCAGGTGTATTCAAGCTGAGCACCTCGACCGCCGACGGACGCGAGCAGAGGGACTGTCAGGAATTTTGTGCGGGAGGCCATAGGATGGAATGGAAGGGACCATCGATATGGCAATCGACAAGGACGTTTTGGACCAGCTTCTGGCTGGTCGTGACCCGCAGGAGCTGTTTGCAAAGGACGGTCTGCTCGACGAGCTGAAGAAGGCGTTGTCGGAGCGGATGCTGTCGGCTGAGCTCGACGATCATCTGGAAAGCGAAGGCGCCGCAGGCACCATCAACCGGCGCAACGGGTCATCGAGGAAGACGATGCTGACGGGCACGTCGAAGGTGACGCTGGACGTGCCACGCGACCGGGCGGGGACGTTCGACCCGAAGCTCATCGCCAAATACCAGCGCCGTTTCCCCGACTTCGACGACAAGATCGTCTCGATGTACGCGCGCGGGATGACGGTGCGCGAAATCCGCGGGCACCTCGAGGAGCTGTACGGGATCGGCGTCTCGCCGGACCTGATCTCGACCGTCACCGATGCGGTGCTGGAGGCGGTTGCCGAATGGCAGGGTCGGCCGCTCGACGCCTGCTATCCGCTGGTGTTTTTCGACGCGATCCGGGTGAAGATCCGCGACGAAGGGTTCGTCCGCAACAAGGCGGTCTACATCGCGCTGGGCATTCAGCCGGACGGGACCAAGGAGGTGCTCGGCATCTGGATCGAGCAGACCGAGGGGGCCAAATTCTGGCTGCGCGTTATGAACGAGCTCAGGAACCGCGGCGTCGCCGACATCCTGATCGCCGTCGTCGACGGCCTGAAGGGGTTCCCGGAGGCGATCAACGCTGTCTTCCCCGAGGCCATCGTCCAGACCTGCATCGTCCATCTGATCCGCAACAGCATGAGCTTTGCGTCCTGGAAGGAGCGCAAGTTCATCGCCCAGGCGTTGCGCGGCGTCTACCGTGCCGAGACGCCCGAGGCCGGCATGGCTGCGCTGGAGGCGTTCGAGGCAGGCCCCTGGGGCCAGAAACACCCGGCCATCGCCATAAGCTGGCGGCGACACTGGGACCAGGTGATCCCGTTCTTCGCCTTTCCCGAGGGCGTCCGCCGGATCATCTACACTACGAACGCCATCGAGGCCCTGAATTCGAAGGTTCGCCGTGCCGTCCGTACCCGCGGCCATTTCCCCGGTGACGATGCCGCGATGAAGCTGTTATATCTCGTGCTCAATCACGCGGCGGACGAATGGAAGCGCCCACCGCGCGAATGGGGTGAGGCCAAAAGTCAGTTCGCCGTAATCTTCGGTGAGCGCTTCGTCATCTAATGACGGTAACCGGCCTCTCGCACAAAATTCCTGACAGTCCCCGAGCAGATCGTCGGCCTCCTCTACCCCGCCGACTTTCTTGGCCGCCCCTATGCACCGTCATCGAATTATACCGTTGACGCCCTCACTGACGCTGAGCTTTGCGTGTTTCCTCGCAGCCACTTCGAGCAGGCTCTTCATGACTATGAGGAACTGGAGCGCCTGCTGCTGCAGCGTACGCTGGACGAGCTGGACAACACGCGTGAATGGATGCTGCTGCTGGGACGCAAGACCGCTGAGGAGAAGGTGGCAAGCTTCATCGTCCAGATGAGCCGGCGACTGGCCAAGGGGCGCTGTGGAGCGTCGACCGGGGAAGAGTTCCTCCTCCCGCTGAGCCGTACCCAGGTCGCTGACGTGCTCGGGCTCACGATCGAGACGGTGAGCCGCCAGATGACGCGGCTCAAAAGCGCCGGTGTCATCGATCTTCCTACAACGCGGTCGATCCGCGTCTTGGATAGGCCCGCGCTATCGGCGCGCGCTGAGCATGCGTGACGGGGCGTCACCTGCCCGTTTCTTCCGCGTAACCTAATCTCTCGCCGACGCGGGAGAGCGCACCCACGGTGAAATGCCCGCGGCCCCTGGAAAAGACAATATACTCGTTAAACAACATCGCACGCCGCCCGTTGATGAAGAAGCAACGCAACATATACCCCAGAGTGTTGGGCGTGAGGCAGCCGCATCTGCCGTCAGGATGAAGCGCATCAACAATGTCACCGAGTAGTCCCTCGTCTTCATGTTGCTGCTCGATCACCCGCTTCAGCAGGCTCGAATCCCCACCCGTCCGGGGGCAAGGTGGGAGGACGCACCTGAGCAACTCCCGTGCCCACCGGTGTTGCTCCGGCAGAAATGTCTCAAGCCGTTGCAGGACAGCGGAGTGAATGGAAGCACTCGGCATCGCCGGGAGGCAGTCGGCGAGTTCCTCCAGCGCATCGTAGAGGCAAGCGAGCTCGACATGATCCTTGAGCATGCCGGCCAACTGAGCGTCGGGATGGGGACGATACGCAGCATCGTCCGCGAACGATGTGCCGTCGATGCTGTTTTCCTTGAGCGATTGATCAGACACACTGGGCTCCTACCTGCCGAGACGGTAGAGCCGCCGGCGCTAGAGACACATTGACGCACGTCAAAGTGCATGGGCGAGGAATGATCAATGCGAGCTGAACGACACGCCCGCGACCTAGAGCCCACGGGCGATGATTGATTTTTACTTCCTGCCAACGCTCTAGCAGGTCGTCGAGGATCGAACGCCCGGCGGTCCTCTCAGACACGGAGATATTGTGCCGCAGCTTGTCATCGCCAGCATCATGGTCGCGCTGACCGTCGTCATGCACCTGGTTGGACTTGGATTGCTCGTCGCGCTCATGCGCCGACACCAGCGCCGGCTTCAGGTCCGTCGCACTCGGCTTCACCAGCTCATTGTCATCTTTGGCGCCGCGTTCGGGCTGTTCGCCCTCCACACCATCGAGATCTGGACCTACGCGATTCTGTACGCGGCGGTCGGGGCGCTCCCGACCTTCGACGACGCGCTCTATTTCTCGACCACGACCTACTCCACTCTCGGATACGGCGACGTCGTTCTCCCGAGAGCCTGGCGGTTGGTCGGCGCCATCGAAGGTGCCAACGGAATCATCCTGCTTGGATGGTCGACCGCGTTCTTCGTCTCCGTCATCAACCGGATCAGGCTTTTCGAGGAGGATGCCGAAGAACGCTGATGCGAAGCTCATCGGACCGAAGGCGGCGAGCGCCGCTTACCGCCGCTGCGCCCTGCCAGGCCCGCCGTCAACTCTCGCGTCGCGGTCGCTATCACAAGCTCCTCATTGGCCGGTATGACGAAGACCTTCACGCGTGCTGCCTCCGCGCTGATGCGGGGCAGGCCCTGCTCATTTCGGGCGGGATCAAGGATAACGTCAGCCCAACGCAGCCGTTCGCAGATGGCGGCGCGAAGGGACGCAGAGTTTTCGCCGATGCCCCCGGTAAATACGAGGAGGTCCAAGCCGCCGACCGCCACCATCAACGAGCCAATCTCGCGCGCTGCCCGGTACGCGAACAGGTCGAGCGCCTCGGCGGCGGAGGGATCCGGGCTCTGCGCCAAGATGCGAACATCATCGCTCAGCCCTGACACGCCGAGAAGACCGGAGCGGCTGTTCAAAAGGTCGCCAACGGCTTCTACCGTCATGCCGCGGTCGCGTATCAGATAGAGGATTAGCCCGGGATCAATCGACCCCGAACGGGTTCCCATCATCAGCCCCTCGAGAGAGGTGAACCCCATCGTCGTGGCGACGCTCTGTCGATTCCGCATCGCGCAGAGGCTCGCACCGTGCCCGAGATGCGCCGCGATCACGCGGCCATTGGCGTGATCAGGGGCCACCTCGACAAGTGCCTGTGCGACATGCTCGTAAGAGAGTCCGTGAAAGCCGAACCGCAGCAATCCCTCGTCGCTGAGTGCCCGCGGCAGCGGATAGAGCTGCGCCACCCGCGGTTGGGTGCGATGAAACGCCGTGTCGAAGCAGGCAATCTGGGGCAAGTCCGGCGCCATCGCCGTTACGGCGGCGATCGCAGCGATGTTGTGCGGCTGGTGAGCCGGCGCAAGCGGAATGAGCCGCCCCAGTTCGTCGAGCATCGCTGCATTCACGATGGCCGGTTCCGCAAACGTTGTGCCGCCGTGGACCACTCGGTGTCCGACGGCCGCCAGCGGCCTGTCGACAAGCTTGGTTGCGGCGGTCCTCAGTAGCCATTCGATCCGGGCCGGCAGGGTTGCCCCTGCAGCTCCCGGCAGAGCGGCGAAGGCGGGGGCATAGGGGCCGCTTGTACTGACCGGGAATCCAGCGCCCCGATCTTCGATTACACCCCGACACAAGAGATCAAGTCCGGCACCGTCAAAGAGCGCGAACTTCAGCGTAGACGAGCCGACATTGAGGACCAGGATGGAGGATGTCATAGGGCACGCGACAAGCGGCTGCGAATGAAGATCTGCGCCAGCGCGCAGGACGCGACCCGTGCCAACGCGCCGTCGGCACGGCTGGTCAGCATGATCGGCACGCGGGCGCCGAGGACCAGGCCCGCGGCATCGGCCCCGGCGAGATAGATCAGCTGCTTGGCGATCATATTGCCCGACTCCAAGTCTGGCGCGAGAAGAATATCGGCATCGCCGGCCACGGACGATGCGATGTGCTTTGCTGCCGCTGCCTCCTTTGAGATGGCGTTGTCGAACGCGAGCGGCCCGTCCAGCAAGCCGCCCGTAATCTGCCCGCGCTCGGCCATCTTGCACAGCGCGGCCGCCTCGACCGTGGAACTGATCTTGGCATGGACCATCTCTGTCGCTGAGAGGATGGCGACCTTAGGTGGGTCGATCCCGAGCGCGACACACAGTTCGATTGCGTTCTGGACAATGTCTCGCTTGTCGTCGAGCGTCGGGTAGATGTTGATCGCAGCATCGGTGATGAACAGCGGCTTGTGGTAGCTCGGGACATCCAGCGCGAAGATGTGGCTTATCCGCCGCTCGGTCTTGAGACCGCTGCCACTGGCCACGACCGCGCCCATGAGCTCGTCGGTATGGAGCGCCCCCTTCATGAGGGCCTCCACCTGCCCTTCGCGGACCAGTGCCACGGACTTTTCCGCAGCAGCATGACTATGGGGAACGTCGATCAGCTCGAATGCGCCCAGGGGAAGCCCAGCCGCCTCTGCCGCTTGCGCGATCCGGGCGGCGGGGCCGACCAGGATTGGCACGATCAGCCCAGCATCAGCCGCTTCGACCGCCCCGCGAAGCGAAGCTTCGTCAACTGAATGCACGACCGCGGTTCTGATCGGGGGCAGGCCTTGCGCCTTCTCCAGCGCCGCCCAATAGCGGGCACCCGGGGTGTGGAGCTTTACGGAAGAGGACACGCTCGCCGCGCGCCGCAGCTTTTCGCGCGGGGCGACGACCTCGGCCCAGCCATGCACCAGGATTGCTCCCGATGGATCCGAGCATTGAAAATCGAGCACGACATGACCGTCACTGCGCTTTTCGCGGACCGCGAGGGTGGCCGTGATCGCGCCGCTTGGCGTATCCGGGCGCCCATAGGTCAGCGTCTGAGTGAGGATGATCGTGCCGAGCCCCGGCAGCTGCGTTTCGATGAGGTGCGAGAGGAGCAGGCCGGCCCAGGCGCTCGCGCCGGGCTGCAGCTCGATGGTGTCACCCTCGAGGCCTGAGGGGCCAAGACGCTCCAGCTCGCGCGTAAGCGCGGCAGTTTCGCCGATGGCCAGCTCATCATAGGGGCGATTCTCGAGCGCTTGCATGCAGTACAGTCCTGAGCGGCGTGGCAGTGAGCGTGCCGCGACCCGCAACACTTGTCGCCTTGAGTGCGGAGTGCAGCTTTGATCTGCGTCAATGACGCGTCTCGGGTGGCACCCAATGATCCGTAGACATAAAGCAGGATGAGAAAATGATCGTCGATGAGCTGGGCGACAGAGCGGAGAGGAGACATAGCGCCGTGCGTTCGTCGGCAACAGGCTCTCGGCAAAGTGCGTGGCTTAACCAACCGCGACGCCCCCTGCTCAGACAAGCATTCCCTGGCCCGGCGCGCGGCCGCGCTCCCCAGTCAGGTAGCGGGCGGGGAGCTGCCTGGCCATGACCCAGAGCGATGTGTCCGCCTATGGCTTGTGGGGGGTCGCGGCAGTGAATGCCGCCGTCTTCATTGTCTTCGCCTTCAGCTTTTTCAAGCCACATACGCCGCGTGACTGGCGAAGCTTCGGCGTATTCAGCGCCTTCCTCGTGGCCTTGTTCGCGGAAATGTACGGTTTTCCGCTGACGATCTACCTTCTCTCCGGCTGGCTCCAATCCCGGTTTCCGGGGGTCAACTGGCTCTCACACGATGCCGGACATTTGCTTGAGATGATGTTCGGCTGGAAGACCAATCCTCATTTCGGCCCATTCCACATTGCGAGCTTCGTGCTCATCGGCGGGGGTTTTATGCTCATCTCGGTGGCATGGAAGGCGTTGCACACCGCCCAGCAAGAGCAAAAGCTAGCTACAGGCGGCATCTATTCGCGGATTCGGCATCCGCAATATGTCGGGTTCATTCTGGTGATGTTCGGCTTCCTGCTGCAGTGGCCGACTCTGCTTACACTCGGCATGTTTCCAGTGCTGGTCGTGATGTACGTTCGTCTCGCACGCCATGAGGAGCGGGACGCGCTTCGCGAGTTCGGAGAAGACTACCGCCGATATGCGGCGCAGGTACCTCCCTTCGTTCCTCGCGTTTGGCGCCGCGCCGATAGGGCGGCCGGGCGGGTAAAACCAGAAGACGCCGGCTGATGGCGCCAAGCACCTGGACGCTTGTGGGGCGCCCGTTTGGTTCGCCACTTACATGTGAGGCGGACCCGGCCAGTTCGTGCGCGGCACAGCCGTACCCGTTCATGATGTCTCTTCCACCACGCCTGCCGAAGTTCACCGTGAATGAGCTGAAAGACATCCTTGACTCTGGACTATGGTCCAGCCGCGACAAGGGCTCACGGTTGTCCGTTAGGGTAGTCTGACCTGGGTTCGTTTATCAACCATTGGAGAGATGAACTGTCGAACGACGACCCGCCCAACGAGCTGCGAGCCCGCGCTGAGCTCAGTACTCAGCACGCATTTTCCAAGAGAATTTACACGTTTGAGGTACTCCAATGAACGACGCACGCACGGTCCCTGCTCTAAAGCGTATTGCTTTGATCGGAACCTGCGTCCCGCGGCATTGCGGCATCGCGACTTTCACCGATGACATGCAACGCGCGCTCACCAGCCACGATCCGAACCTGTCGTGCATCACGGTCGCCGTCACCGATAGTGGCGGGAGCTATGCCTATCCCGACTTTGTACCGCTTGAGATCGATCACTCCGATCCTGCATCCTTCGCAGTCGCCGCTGATTTCCTGAACGTCGCCGACATCGAGGTCGTCTCCCTGCAGCACGAGTTCGGGATATTCGGCGGTGAAGCGGGGGAAAATGTGCTCGAACTGCTGCGCGGGCTAAAGACGCCCGTGGTCACAACACTGCACACTATCCTGGCGGCGCCCAACCCCGCCCAACGCCAGGTTATGGATGAAATTATTGGGCGCTCCGCGCGGTTGGTTGCCATGGCGGACAAGGGCCGACAGATACTGGAGGACGTCTATGGCGTTCCGTCCGAGCGGATCAGCGTGATTCCGCACGGCGTCCCTGATCGCCCTTTTCTCGACCCGGCGATGGCGCAACACGATCTGGGGCTTGCGGATCGAACAGTGCTGATGACTTTCGGTTTGCTCGGGCCCGGCAAAGGGATCGAAACAGCGATCGGCGCAATGCCCGCGCTGGTTCGCGACCACCCCAAGATCCTCTACATGATCGTTGGTGCGACTCATCCGAGCCTTCGCCGTCACGAGGGCGAGCGCTACCGCGCGAGTCTCGTCGCTCTCGCAGACGAGCTGGGAGTGACTGACCACATTCACTTTGTCGACCGATACCTCTCACTGGACGAACTTCTGGACCATCTTGCGGCTTGCGACATCTATCTGTCCCCCTATCCGAATGAGGCCCAGATCGTCTCGGGCACGCTGGCCTATGCCGTAGCGTTGGGTAAGGCTGTGGTCTCGACGCCCTTCTGGTATGCGCAGGAACTCCTCGCCGACAATTGCGGCGTCCTCGTACCGTTCGGCGCACCGAACGCGCTGGCTGGCGCGGTCAGCCAGTTGATAGACGACGATACATCCCGCAGCGCAATCCGGACGCAAGCTTACGCGCTGGGAAGGATGATGACGTGGTCGAATGTCGCACGACAGTATCTGGAGGTCTTTTCCGACGTAAGGCTTGAAAGACGGTCCCCCAAGGCTGAGGTCATTCCCTTCGCTCCAGGGGGAGCAAGAAGGAATGAATTGCCTCCGCTCGCGACGGTCCACCTTGATGCATTGACCGATAACGTCGGATTGATCCAGCATACTCAGTTTGCAGTTCCCGACCGCAGACACGGATACTGCCTCGACGACAATGCACGCGCGCTGCTGCTCATGGCCGAAATTGCCCGACTGCGACCCCTTTCTTCACAGGAGGACCGGCTCGCTCTCACCTACGCCGCGTTCGTCGAACATGCCTGGTGTCCCGCCGAAAGCAGGGTCCATAATTTCATGGGGTTCGATCGCGAATGGCTCGATGAACCTGGTGCCGACGATGCCCATGGCCGGGCGGTCTGGGCACTCGGTGCCGTTGCACGGCACCAAGATCCGCGTCGTCTCGATAGCTGGGCCGCTGCGCGATTGCTGGACTTCGCGCCGCCCTTGAATGATACTTCCTCGCCGCGCGCATGGGCATACGGTCTCCTTGGGATCGAAGGTTTTCTGGGACGTTTTCCAGGCCATCGCGGATTCGAGCGGCTGAGGGACAACCTCGCCGATCGTTTGTTTCAGCGCTGGTCGGACGCCGCTGCTCCGGACTGGAACTGGTTCGAGGATCGGCTGGGCTACGACAACGCCAAGCTATGCGAAGCCCTCCTGGTGACTGGCCATGCGCGATCCAATTCTCGCCATATCCAGGTCGGTCTCGACACGCTGCGTTGGCTGATGAAGTTGCAGACGGCCGAGGCGGGCCACTTCCGGCCCATTGGCACCGACACCTTCGGCACCGATCGTCGCCATCCAGAGCCGTTCGATCAGCAGCCATTAGAAGCGTGTTCGGCAGTCAGCGCTTGCCTTATCGCGGCGAATGTCAGTGGAGATCATCGCTGGAGGCAGGAAGCTCGGCGGGCATTCAGCTGGTTTCTCGGAGAAAATGACCTGCGCATCCCTGTCGCCGATACCGCTGCGGGAGCCTGCTTTGACGGCCTCCACCCTGATCGGCGGAACGCCAATCAAGGCGCGGAATCGACCCTTGCGTACCTTGCGGCGCTGACCGCCATGCTACTCGCAAACGATCATCAGTTTGTCACGCCGCTAAAACCTGCTGCTGTCGATGCGGGCCATGCCATTTCTGCGCGCCAAGACAGCGGCGCGAGCGTGCTTCCGGGTACCATGGTCGCAAAGGCGATATGAATTCTCGACCTCCTGCATCCATTGCAGGCCTGAGCGGTTTGGGGGTGCCGTCAGGCCGGGTTAGGCAAGCCGGCCTTCAATACCAAGCCAAGCAGGCGCGAGCACAATTCAGAGGTCGCGCAAGTCGCCGTGAAAGCCGCCGTAGCGGAGATTTGTGGCTCATCCGTGCGTCTGCCGGTTTCGTAGCGGCCCACCTTCATCGAAAAAGTCTACCGTACGCCGACGATGATGGCATGTTCAAACTCATGCATGAGATGCTCGTGGGGATCACCACCGCGCCTGCGTTCATCCGCCCGACGCAAACCGTTTCGCCGCGCAATCTGGTCGCGACGCGCTTTGGTTCAGGCGTTGACATATTGGCGCTGGAAGTGGCCGATCCCTTGCGCGGTCAACGCGTCCGGACCGCAGCGTTAGTCAATCAGACGTCATCCACAAGGTCATCCGCAAGCGGCTGTCTCGATTGGCATTTCTGTTTTGACAACAAGGACCTAGTATGACCGAACGTGCAAAGCTCAACTTCTACGATCGCGTGCTTCGCCCCGATCCATCGCGCACCGTCGTCCGGCCGTTCGAGCCAAGCTATCCCAAAGGTTTCGGCGGCGGTACGTCCCGCACCCAGGAGACTGTCGACCTGATCGTGGCGCTCGACGAGGCTGAGTTGGCGCGCCAGTTGAAAGGCGTCACCCTGTCTCTGGACGAGAATCACCGCGACGTCGATGCGATGCTGCTTCGCCGGTTCGACGAAGTCGCCGGCCGGATTGAGGGCGCCGATCGTATCAACGCCGAGCAGCGGCGGTTGATCGGTGCCTACTGCAGCGAAGAGTATGCCTATGAGGCTGCGGCCTTGTTCAACCCGAGCGCGGTGCTCCATCCCGACCAGTCGGGTCTCCCTGAGGGCACCATCCGTTTCGTGATGTCGCTGCGAGGCATCGGCGAGGGGCATGTGTCTTCGGTGACGTTCCGCACCGGCACCTGGACACCGGGCGGCGAACTCGTAGTCGATGATCCCAGCCCCACAGCGGTGCCACCACTCATCGAGACCTGCGAGAAGGGGGGAGGCGTGGCAGTGCGCCTGTGCTGCGCGGGCAGTCGAACGATCTCGGAGATCGTGCTTTTTCCGGTTCTGCCGAGCCAGCGCCAAGGTATCGAGGATATGCGCCTCGTCCGCTTCTGCGACGATGATGGCAGCATAATCTATCACGGAACTTACACCGCGTTCAGCGGTGCCGAGGTGCTCTCGGAATTGCTGAGCAGCACCGATTTCAGGTCGTTCGAGATGCGCGTTCTGACCGGCAAAGCGGCCATAGGGAAGGGGATGGCACTGTTCCCTCGGCGTATCGCGGGCAATTACGCCATGCTCGGACGTCAGGACAACAAAAATATCTGGCTGCACGTTTCTGATGACATACTCCACTGGGAGGGCGGCGCGAAAATCATCGCGCCGCGATTCCCTTGGGAGTTCGTCCAGATGGGTAACTGCGGGTCGCCGATCGAGATCGCCGAAGGCTGGCTAGTAATAGTCCACGGCGTCGGCACCGTGCGCAACTATTGCATTGGCGCATGCCTGCTCGACAAGAATGACCCATCAAAACTGCTTGCGCGCACGCCGCGGCCGGTACTGGCACCGAGCCCACACGAACGGGACGGGTACGTGCCCAACGTCGTCTATAGCTGTGGTGCGATCGTCCAGGATCGGACGATGTTCCTGCCATATGCGGTGGCTGACAGCTTCACAGCCTTTGCTGCGGCCTCAATCGATAACCTCCTAAGTGTGATGGAATAGGCGGCTTCACCTAATCTCGACCATTGCACGGCTACGTTGATGCGCGGAGCCTTCCACCGCATCAAATCATTCGTGACAGCTCACTGTTGTTCTCCCCTAAAGGCCGGACAGGTTCTCTCCGATCGAGCGTTCGATAAACTCGCGAAGCGCCCGGTAGGCGAGTGCGCGATGCGAATGCCCGCGATTGCAGTGATCGAGCCAGGCGGGCAGCCGCCCGATGACGCCGGCGACGCCGGGACGCAGGATGACCTGGGCGTAGCCACGCTTGAGCGTGCGGACGAAAGCCCCAGCAATGGCCGTTTCTCTGCGGGCTTTCGACGGGCGTGGTCCGTGTGAGCAAGATGTCGCGGACGAAGCGCCTGGTATCGTGCGCGGTGTAGCAGCTGCATTGTCGGTCGGCCATCCGATGGTGTGCGGCAGCTTGTTACCCGTTGCCTCGCCCGCAATGTCACGCTTTGATCTGCGTCAATGACGCGACCTGTCGCCACGCCAATCTTCGGCAGGCGCAGCGAGCGTCCTTCGGATGGAGTCGTGCTGTGCACGTGCGTCGAACAAAGGGATCGCGAGGAGGTATATGCCCGGTACAACGGCGTCGGCACAGCCATCGCATGAGGACGGATCGAGGGAAAGACTCGCGATCGACACCATCCGCACGCTGGCGATGGATGCCGTGCAGAAGGCCAATTCGGGCCATCCAGGCACGCCGATGGCGCTCGCGCCGGTGGCTCATACGCTGTGGCGAGACTTCATCCGCTATGATCCGGACACGCCCGATTGGCCGAACCGCGATCGCTTCATTCTGTCGGTCGGCCATGCCTCGATGCTGCTCTATGCGGTGTTGCACCTGGCCGGGGTCAAGGAGATCGATGCTGACGGCAAGCTTACGGGCAAGCCCGCTGTCAGTCTCGACGACATCAAGCAGTTCCGGCAATTGGGTTCGAAGACTCCCGGCCATCCAGAGTATCGTATGACGACTGGGGTCGAGACGACGACCGGTCCGCTCGGCCAGGGTTGCGGCAATTCGGTGGGGATGGCGATTGCCGAGCATGCGCTGGCTTCCCGCTTCAATCGCGACAGCTTCGACCTGTTCGATCACGACATCTATGTGCTGTGCGGCGACGGCGACATGATGGAGGGCGTTTCCGGCGAGGCCGCCTCGGTCGCCGGTCACCTCGCGCTCTCCAACCTCTGCTGGATCTACGACAGCAACCATATCTCGATCGAGGGGTCGACCAAGCTCGCCTTCACCGAGGATGTCGGCCAGCGGTTCATGGGCTATGGCTGGAACGTCATCCACCTCGACGACGCCAACGACACCCACGCCTTCGCGGAGGCATTGAAGACCTTCCGCGCGACGGACGACCGGCCAACCTTTATCGTCGTCCATTCAGTGATCGGCTGGGGCAGCCCGAAGGCGGGCAGCGAGAAGGCCCATGGCGAGCCGCTCGGCGAGGCTAATGTTCGCGCGACCAAAAAGGCCTATGGGTGGCCCGAGGGTGCGCAATTCCTCGTGCCAGACGGCGTTGCCGAGGCCTTCCACGATGCCGTCTCCGGCCGCGGCAAGCCCGCGTGCGAGGCATGGGAAGCGATGTTCGCGCGCTACCGTGAGAGCTTCCCGGCGGAGGCGGCCGAAATAGGCTTGCTGCGCCAAGGCAAGCTGCCGGACGGGTGGGACGCCGATATCGCGAGCTTCCCGGCCGATGCCAAGGGCCTCGCCTCGCGCGACAGCGGCGGCAAGGTGCTGAACGCCATCGCACCCCACGCGCCGCTACTGATCGGCGGCGCGGCCGATCTCGCCCCCTCGACCAAGACGAACCTCACCTTCGAGGGCGCCGGCGCTTTCGAGCGGGACGATTATTCAGGCCGCAACATGCATTTCGGCGTGCGCGAACATGCGATGGGATCGATCGCCAACGGCATGGCGCTGAGTTACCTGCGTCCGTACACCGGCACCTTCCTGGTCTTCGCGGACTATATGCGGCCCCCGATCCGGCTCGCGGCGATCATGGAATTGCCGGTGGTCTTCGTGTTCACCCATGACAGCATCGGCGTGGGCGAGGACGGGCCGACCCACCAGCCGATCGAGCATCTGGCCACGTTGCGCGCGATCCCCGGGCTCGACACGATCCGTCCGGGCGACGCCAACGAGGTCGCGATGGCGTGGAAGGTCGCGCTTTCGCACACCAGCGAGCCGACCGCGCTGATCTTCTCCCGCCAGGCGATCCAGACGCTCGACCGCGAGAAATATGCGTCCGCCGACGGGCTCCAGAAGGGCGGCTATATCCTCGCCGATGTGGAGGACGGCGATCCGGACGTAATCCTGATCGGCACCGGCAGCGAACTGCCAATGGTGGTCGCCGCACACGAGCAACTGACCGGCGAGGGGGTGAAGTCCCGCGTGGTATCGCTGCCCAGCTGGTACCTGTTCGAGAAGCAGGACGATGCCTATCGCGAGACCGTGTTCCCCAATGCGGTGCGCGCCCGCCTCGCGGTGGAGCAGGCCGGCTCGATGGGGTGGGATCGCTATGTCGGCCATGATGGCGGCACGATCACGATGAAGACGTTCGGCGCCTCCGCCCCGCTCGCCAAGCTGCAGGAGAAATACGGCTTCACCGTCGCCAATATCTGCGCCGTGGCGCGCGACCTGATCGAGAAGAACACATGACCAGCCGCTTGAAGCAACTCAGCGAAGCGGGTCAGGCCGTCTGGCTCGATTTCGTCGATCGCAAGTTCTTGAGCCAAGGCGGGCTGCGCAAGCTCATCGAGGAGGATGGGCTCACCGGCGTCACCTCCAATCCTTCCATCTTCGAGAAGGCTATGGGGCATGGGGACGCCTATGACGCTGGCTTCACGGAATTCCTCGGCAAGGCCGATGCGAGCGTGGAGGACACCTATGAAAGCCAGGCGATCGCCGACATCAAGGCGGCGGCGGCCGACCTGCGGCCGGCCTATGACAGGCTCGGAGGCAAGGACGGCTATGTCAGCCTCGAAGTCTCGCCCTATCTCGCCAACAACACCGATGCGACGATCGAGGAAGCGCAGCGGCTTTGGGCGGCCGTCGGCGAGCCGAACCTGATGGTGAAGGTGCCGGGCACGAAGGCCGGCACGCCCGCGATCCGCCGGCTGATCACGGACGGCATCAACATCAACGTCACCTTGCTATTCTCGCTCGAAGCCTATCAGGCCGTGGCGGAGGCTTATGTCGGCGGGCTGGAGGCGCGAGTGCAGCGCGGCGAGCCGATCGACCGCCTCGCCAGCGTCGCGAGCTTCTTCGTCAGCCGGATCGACGCGCAGATCGACAAGGCGATCGATGCGCGGGTGGCGGCCAACGATCCGGAGAGCGCGGCGCTGAAGGCGATCCGTGGTAAGGTAGCCATCGCCAACGCCAAGCTCGCCTATGACTGGTTTCGCGGCTTCATCGCGGACAACCGCTGGCAGGCGCTCGCCGCCAAGGGCGCGATGCCGCAGCGGTTGCTCTGGGCGTCCACCGGCACCAAGGATCCGGCCTATCCGGACACGCTTTATATCGACACGCTGATCGGGTCCGACACGGTCAACACGATACCGCCGAAGACGATGGACGCGTTCAGAGACCACGGCATCGTCCACGGAACGCTCACCGAAAGGTTGGACGAGGCGCGGCATGTTCTCGACGAGGCGAAGCGCCTCGGCCTCGATCTCGGCGGCGTCACCACGGGGCTGGTCGATGATGGCGTGCGGCTGTTCGCCGATGCGGCCGATGCGCTGCTCGGCGCGGTCGCGCAGAAGCGCACCGCCTTCCTCGGAGATCGCCAGAACGGGATGACGGCAACGCTGCCGGCCGGGCTGAACGAAGCCGTTGAGAAGCGGTTGGAACAAGCCCGCGCAGATGTTTGGGCACGGCAGCTGTGGGCGGGCGACGCCACGCTATGGACGGGCAAGGACGAGAGCAAATGGCTCGGATGGCTGGCGGCCGCACGCGGCCAGCAGGTCGATCCCGCCGCGTTGAAGGCGCTCGGCGAGGAAGCGAAGCGCTACAGCCACGCCGTTCTGCTCGGCATGGGCGGATCGAGCCTCGGGCCCGAGGTGCTGGCGAACATCCTCGGCAACGCGCCGGGCAGCCCGACGCTGCACGTGCTCGACACCACCGATCCTGGCCAGATCACCACCGTCGCCGCCGCGATCGATCCGGCCGACACCTTGTTCATTGTCTCGTCCAAGTCGGGCTCGACGATGGAGCCGGAGCTGCTGCGCGCTTTTTTCTACGATCTTGCCGGCAAGGATGGCGCACGCTTCGTCGCCGTGACCGATCCGGGATCGAAGCTGGAGGCGACGGCCAAAGCGGATGGCTTCGCGCATGTTTTCCCCGGCGATCCCACGATCGGCGGGCGCTATTCGGTGCTCTCCGCCTTCGGCATGGTGCCGGCCGCCGCGATGGGGATCGACGTCCACGCCTTCTACGAAGCGACGGCGCCGATGGTGTTCGCCTGTGGGGCCGATGCGCCGCCGGCGGCAAATCCGGGAATCCGGCTTGGCGCGATCATCGGCGAGGCGGCGCTCGCCGGGCGCGACAAGCTCACCATCCTGACGTCGCGGAAGCTCGCGCCATTCGGCGCATGGCTCGAGCAATTGCTCGCGGAATCGACCGGCAAGGAGGGCAAGGGCATCGTCCCGGTCGATCTGGAGCCAATCGGCGCGATCGAAGCCTATGGGGCCGACCGGCTATTCGTCCACTTCGAGATGGCGGGCGACGCCGAGGATGGCCTTGATGCGGCGCTGACGAAATTGGCCGAAGCCGGGCATCCAGTGGTCCGCATCACGGTCGCCAAGCCCGAGCTGATCGGGCAGGAATTCTTCCGCTGGGAGATCGCATCCGCGATCACGGGGGCGGTGATCGGCATCGATCCGTTCGACCAGCCGGACGTGGAAGATGCCAAGATCGCAACGCGCAAGCTGGTGGATGCCTATGAGGCGTCCGGCGCGCTGGAGCCGGAGACCGCCGCCACGGAGGATGCGGACTTCGCCATCTTTACCGCAGGCGACAAAGGCTTTGGTTCAGCCGCGCCGGCAGCGCTGCTGCGGATGCATTTCACAAGCCTCGGACCCGGCGATTATGCCGGGTTCCTCGGCTATGTAGAGCGCGACGAGGCGAACGCGGCGGCAATCGCGGCGATGCGGGTGGCGGTACGCGATGCCAAGGCGGTGTCGACGGTCGCGGGCTTCGGGCCGCGCTTCCTCCACTCGACGGGCCAGGCCTATAAGGGCGGTCCGGCGAGCGGCGTGTTCCTGACGATCACGCGCGATCCCGATCCCGATCTCGCGATCCCCGGCAGGACGGCGAGCTTCGGCACCGTCCAGATCGCGCAGGCGCGCGGCGACATGGACGTGCTCGCCGCGCGCGGCCGGCGCGTTCTGCGCGTCCACCTGAAAAAGGCCGGCCGCGGCATCGAGGCCTTGCGCGCGGCGATCGTCACCGCAGCCCAGAATTAAGGAACCAGCGCATGCGTCTCGCAATGATCGGCCTTGGCAGGATGGGAGCCAATATTGCGCGCCGGCTGATGCGCGGCGGTCACGAGATCGTCGCCTTCGATCGCAACGCTCCGGCGGTGGCAAAGCTGGCCGCCGAAGGCGCGATCGCCGCCGCCTCGCTTGAGGAGGTCGCCGACAAGCTGGAGAGCCCGCGAATCTTCTGGGTGATGCTGCCGGCGGGGCCGCCGACGGAGCACACAATCGAGACGCTGATGGGCTTGGCCTCGCCAGGGGACATCATCATCGACGGCGGCAACAGCTTCTACAAGGACGACATCCGACGGGCGAAGCTGTGCGCGATGAAAGGCCTCCACTATGTCGATGTGGGCACCTCGGGCGGTGTGTGGGGCCTCGAGCGCGGCTATTGCATGATGATCGGCGGCGGTGTCGCTATTCTCGACAGCCTCGATCCCCTCTTTGAGGCGCTGGCGCCAGGCCATGGCACGATCCCACGTACGCCCGAGCGCGGCGACCCCAACGAGGATGCGCGCGCCGAGAAGGGTTATATCCACACCGGTCCCGCGGGTTCGGGCCACTTCGTCAAGATGGTGCACAACGGCATCGAATATGGCCTGATGCAGGCTTATGCTGAGGGGTTCGACATCCTGAAGGGCAAGTCTTCCGACAAGCTGCCGGAAGACGAGCGCTTCGACCTCAACCTGACCGACATCGCCGAGGTCTGGCGGCGCGGTAGCGTCATTTCCTCCTGGCTGCTCGACCTGTCGGCCGCTGCGCTCGCCAAGGACCAGATGCTCGAGCAATTCTCCGGCCAAGTCGCGGATTCCGGCGAGGGTCACTGGACGATCGAGGCGGCAATGGAGGAGGCGGTCCCTGCCTATGTTCTCTCTGCGGCATTGTTCGCGCGCTACCGCAGCCGGGTCGACACGACGTTCGGCGACAAGCTGCTCTCGGCGATGCGGTTCGGCTTTGGGGGCCATGTCGAGATGCCCCAATGAGCGATGCTCCGGCTGCACCCCCTGCTACCTTCGTCATCTTCGGCGCACTAGGAGATCTCACCCGCCGGTTGCTGGTACCCGCGCTCGTTAACCTCGCCCGGGCCGGGTTACTCGCTGATGACATGACGCTGCTCGGCGTCAGCCATCATGACAGCGACGACGAGAATCTGCGCCAGGCGCTTGACGATTTCGTCGAGGACGATGCCCATTGGCGGCGGCTGCGCGGCCGTATCCGCTATTTGCGGGGCGATTTCGCCGATATCGCCACGTACCAGGCGCTCGGCACCCAACTCACCGGCAACGCGGTCTTCTACCTCGCCACCGCACCGAGCTTCTTCGGGACCGTCGTCGATCAGCTCGGCGAAGGGGGGCTGCTCAAGGAGACCGATGGCTTCCGCCGCGTCGTGATCGAAAAGCCGTTCGGCACCGACCTCGCCACTGCGCAGGCGCTCAACAGGCAGATCCTTGCCCAGGCGAGTGAGGATCAGATTTACCGGATCGACCATTTCCTGGGAAAGGAGACCGTGCAGAACATCATGGTCGCACGCTTCGGCAACACCATGATCGAAGCCGTCTGGAACAACCGGTACGTCGATCATGTCCAGATTACCGCCGCCGAGGCCGTGACTGTCGGCACGCGCGGCAGATTCTACGACGGCACGGGCGCATTGCGCGACATGGTACCCAATCACCTCTTTCAGCTGCTGGCGATGATCGGGATGGAGCCGCCGATCAGCTTCGATGCCGAGGCAATCCACATAGAGAAGGGGAAGGTCATCGCCGCCATCCGCCCGATCGATCCGGCCGAGGCCATTCGCGGCCGCTATGCAGCTGGCAGCATAGCCGGCAAGCCAGTGCCCGCTTACCTCGCCGAACCGGACGTCGATCCCGCCAGCCGCACCGAGACCTTCGCCGCGCTCAAGGTGCACGTGGAGACCTGGCGATGGTCGGGCGTGCCTTTCTATCTACGCACCGGTAAGGCGATGCCGGCACGCGATACCGAAATCGTGGTCCAGTTCCGTGACGTGCCACTGGCGCTGTTCCGGGAGACGGCGGTGGATCGCCTGCCCCCCAACCGCCTCGTCGTGCAAATTCAGCCGGACGAGGGCATCAGCCTCGAGTTTGTGGTCAAACGGCCGGGGCCCGTCGTGAACACCGCGCCCGTCGCCATGAACTTTCGCTACAAGGACCATTTCGAGGTCGGCCACCAGACTGGCTACGAAACTTTGCTCTACGACGTGCTAACCGGCGATCAGACGCTGTTCCAGCGGGCCGACCAGATCGAAGGTGGCTGGCGCGCGGTGCAGCCGCTCCTCGATGTGTGGGCTCAGGGCACTCCGGAGGAATATGCTGCGGGCAGCGCCGGTCCCGAAAGTGCGGATGCGCTGATGCACCGCTCGCACCGACGCTGGCATCACCTCGGGTGAGCGGGCGCATCCGCCTACTCGTGTCCGATATCGACGGCACGCTCGTCCGCCGCGACAAGAGCCTCTCCGAAGGCGTGATCGCAGCGGTCGGGCGGGCCAAGGCGGCCGGCATCGCGGTGAGCCTGATCAGCGCCCGACCGCCCAGCGGCATGCTGTGGATCGCGGAACGGCTGGAGCTCACGGGCGTCCTCGGCGCCTTCAATGGTGGCACGATCGTCCAGCCCGACGGGACTGTCGTCTCGGCCGACCAGCTCGAGCCCGAATGCGCCGCACGGGCGCTCGCGCTGCTGGATCACCCGGCCATCACCCCGTGGCTGTTCGCGGGCGGCCTCTGGTATGCCCGCGCAATTGACGGTGTGTATGTTCCGCGCGAGCGCCGCGCGGCCAACATCGACCCGATCATCAGGCGCGACTTCGCGGGACTGCTCGCCCATCCCGACAAGATCGTCGGCGTCAGCGACGACCATGCACTGCTCGCGCGACTTGACGGAGAGATCGCGGCCGCACTCGGGCAGGACGCCACCGTTGGCCGTTCCCAGCCCTACTATCTCGACATCACCGCCCCCCGCGCCAACAAGGGCGATGGCGTCGCCGCACTGGCCGCCGCGATCGGCGTGCCGCTCGCCAACGTCGCCGTGCTCGGCGATGAGCGCAATGACCTGCCGATGTTCGCGCGCGCAGGTCTCTCGATTGCAATGGGACAGGGTCCCGATGCCGTCCGGGCCGCCGCTGACCGGGTAACTCGGTCGAACGAGGAGGACGGCGTTGCCCATGCGATAGACGAGATCATCCTGCCGGAAGCGGCTCCATGAGCGAGGCGATTTCAACGATCCGCCGGACGACGGCATCATGAGTGGAGCTTGCCGATGAAGCGACTTATCGCTTTCGACTTGGACGGCACCCTGGCCGAGAGCAAACAGCCGATCGACCAAGCGACGGCCGAGTTGCTTGCCGAGCTTCTCGATCTCCTCCGCGTTGCGGTGATCTCCGGGGGCGACTGGCCACAGTTCGAGACACAAGTCGTGTCGCGACTGCCCAGCGAAGCCAACCTCCGTCAGCTGTTCATCATGCCGACCACGGGCACCAAGCTCTACCGTTTCGATGCGGGCTGGCAGGTCGTGTACGCCGACGTTTTCTCGCAAGAAGAGCGCAGCCGCATCCTCGATGCGTTGGACAGGGCAGCCGACGAGAGTGGGCTCCGCGAGACCCAGATATGGGGCGAACGAGTGGAGGATCGCGGCAGCCAGATCACGTTTTCCGGGCTCGGGCAGCTCGCTCCCCTCGACGCAAAGACCGCGTGGGATCCGGACTTCGCCAAGCGCAAGCGCCTCCAGGCGGCACTCCGAACGACGCTCCACGATCTCTCGGTCAACATTGGCGGATCAACCTCGATCGACATCACTCGTCAGGGCATCGACAAGGCTTATGGAATGCGCAAGCTAGCCGAGCATGCCGGCGTTCCCTTCGCCGAAATGCTCTTCCTCGGCGACGCGGTCTACCCGGGGGGCAACGACAACCCCGTTCGTGAGGCGGGGATTGATACGATCGCAGTCCGGGACGTCGCCGAGACCAGGACCGCGATCTCGGCGGTCATCGCCTGCATGAGGCCTTGAGAGGCAATGGTCGAGGACCCAGTGCCCTGAACAAAGGCGTCCCGAACAAGCGCACCAAGACTTTATCCGACCGACGGACGAAGCCGCGAGACAACAGCAATGGAGCTCATCATGTCGAAGGCTGATTTTGTAACCCGCCTGCCTGTGTTGCTTCGGTCCGATCCAGCGCGCGTGGTCATTCGGCCTTACACCCCAGCAGCGGATCCGAAGGGGTTCGATCAGGGAGATCGTCCGCGCGCACAACGCATCGCAGATCGGGTGCTTGCGCTCGATGAAGCCGAGTTGCGCGAAGAATTGCGACGCCTCCTGACCGACTTCTCAGGTCGTCACCGAGACGTGGAGTCAGTCTTCCTTCGGCGGTTTCAAGAGGTGAACGGATTGATTATATGCAAATGCGAAGTCAGCCGCGACCGCGCACTCTTGATTGGAGCTTACTTCAGCAATGAGTATTCCTACGAGGCCGCGGCCTTGTTCAACCCGAGCATTGTCCCTCACCCCGACCAGTCCGGCGTGGCAGCCGATGCCATCCGCTTCGTTCTTTCGCTGCGAGCAGTGGGCGAAGGGCATATCTCATCAGTGGCCTTCCGCACGGGCGTGTGCGGAGCGAACGGTGTCGTCGCGATCGATCCCTCCAGTCCAAGGCCGGTCGTGCTGCAGATGGAAAACATGCCCGACGACGGGACGAGCGAGCCGGGCGTGCGTATCATCTGCGATGGGAGTCATGATCTGTCGGAAATCGTATTGTTTCCAATGACGCCCAGCCAGCGCAACGGCATCGAAGACCTCCGTCTCGTTCGTTTTGTCGATGATGACGGGAGCGCAACTTACCTCGGCACTTACACCGCTTTCAATGGTCAAGCGATCCGACAGGAGTTGCTCCGCACCACTGATTTTAGAACCTTCGAACTCAAAGCCCTCCACGGAGACGCCACGAGCAGCAAGGGGATGGCGCTGTTCCCGCGTCGTATCGACGGGCAATACGCAATACTCGGTCGGCAGGACAACGAGAACATCTTGTTCCTGACGTCGGACGATCTATACGACTGGAACGGCGGCGTGAAAACGGTTTCGCCGCGCTGGCCCTGGGAATTCGTTCAGATCGGCAATTGCGGGTCGCCCATCGAGATCGATGAAGGCTGGCTGCTGATCACGCATGGCGTCGGTTCGGTCCGAAACTATTGCATCGGGGCATGCCTCCTGGACCGCAACGATCCTTCGAAGCTGCTGGCGCGCGTGACTCAACCGCTGCTCCGATCCGATGCCGAGGAACGCGAAGGCTATGTTCCGAACGTAGCTTACAGTTGCGGTGCGATGGTCCACAATCGCGCGCTGGTGCTGCCCTATGCCGTTGCCGACAGCTTCACCACCTTCGCGACGGTGCCACTCGACCAGCTTCTGGCGGCGATGGCGTAGGAAACATCTTGGAAGCCTGACGGACTGACGGAGTAGGGTGACACGGATGAAATGTGGCAAACATGCTGCTTCCTCCCGGCGCACGCTTAGCTCGCAGGAAACCGCCCTCGCTTTCCAATGGGGCTTTCGGTGATGCACGATGTCGAGTGGGTGGAATTCGACGACTGGGCCGCAATGGTGTGTCAGGTCGTCAACGACGTTGAGATCGCGGCAGAATGCGCGGTCGAGGCGCGCGGGTGCGCGTTGCTCGCAGTGCCGGGCGGCAAGACGCCAGTGCCGATATTCCGCGCGTTGGCCGCTCGCACATTGAACTGGCCGAAGGTCGCGCTGCTGCCGACCGACGAAAGGTTGGTCGCGGACGATGATCCGCTCAGCAATGCCGGCTTGATTCGCGCTCATTTCGGCGCCACGGGCGCTACTATATTGCCGCTGTGCGAGCGCGTGGATATCGACCCCGGCGCGGCGGGCCGCGCCGCGGATCGGCGCCTGCGGGTGCTGCAGTGGCCGCTCGACCTAGTCTGGCTCGGGATGGGTGAGGATGGACATACCGCCTCGATCCTGCCTGGGCCGGATTTCGAGGCGGCGTTGAGCGGTCCGTTATCACGCCGCGCCTGCGGCGTCGTTCCCGACCCACCACCAAAGGAGGCACCGGTCGCGCGCGTTACCCTCACTCGAGCGGCGCTTGTGGCGACACGGACGCTGATGTTGACGATCAGTGGTGACAAGAAGCGTGCGGTTGCGAGGCAGGCAATCGAGGACGGCCCGCGGTCAGCAACCGCGATAGGGCGCGTGCTGGCCGAGTGCAGCGCACCGATTAAAGTCGTTTGGTGCAAGTGAAGCGGGCGTACCGTCCGGGAATGCTGCGTTAGCGATGATGTTCGCAGTGATTGGCCTCGTAGTGGGCGTTAGGATATCTTGTGCAACCGAGCCCAATGACCGGAAAGTCGGCTGAAAACAAAGGAACGAAAGTGATGATGAAACCTACTCACCATGATCGACGGTCATTCATTTCTGGTAGTGTAGCGCTTGCGGCGGCGGGTACGGTCAGTTCCGTCGCCAAGGCGCAGCAAAGCAGGGGTATGGCGAGTATGAAACGGGGAATGACGTTATCGGACTGTGTACAGGATTGTCTCGAATCACATAAGATGTGCCTGGAAACTGCCCGTTACTGCATGGACAAAGGCGGAAAACACGTTAGCACCAAGCATCTTTCACTCCTGCTTGACTGCGCGGAGATATGCCAGACGACAGCTAACTCTTTATTGACCGGCCCCCACTGAGTGGTCCGTGATGATTGTTAGTGCATTGTCGCCTCCGTTGCCATTGGCGCCTGGAGGTGGAGCGAAGCGGAACCGGAAGGCGGCAATGGCGGCGAAGCTGCTTCTGGG
>Ga0308009_10000299_pt1 | contig 39887 bp, 34 predicted proteins | sample Neamet127_FD_203134 | JGI IMG/M metagenome (GOLD analysis project Ga0308009, IMG submission 203134) | Marine microbial communities from water near the shore, Antarctic Ocean - #127 | ecosystem: Environmental > Aquatic > Marine > Unclassified | place: Southern Ocean | collected 2014-07-24 | reverse complement strand
GCCGATGGTTTTTTCTCGTCGCGTCGAAGTGCCGGTTCAGGCAGCGATGCCCAAAGCAACCAGATGATTGGCCTACGTGATTCAATCGAGGCGCAGGGCGTTGAATTTCTAATTCACTCCGAGGCGACTGAAATTTTCCCGGCGGTATGGGTGTCTGGCCCTGTTGAGCGCCGGCATCCCGAGCAAAACTATCCTGCAGGCCTTAATTTGGCGATGGATGGCGATTGGGTGCGAGACTTTTTCCCGGAAAGCCAGGCCTTGGTTGTGAGAACAGACGAGGGGCCCATAGTGCTATTGGGTTGTGGGCATTCCGGAGTCGTTAATGCCTTGGATCATATTCAGGACACTATTCAAGATGGAGCCGTGCATGCACTTATGGGAGGTTTGCATTTGTTTGCTGCCTCTGATGAAACTCTTGAATGGACTGCGGCACGCCTTCTGGAAATAGGCGTTGAAAATTTGATGGCTGGGCACTGTACTGGCATAGAGCCTTTGATGCGCCTGCGAGCTGGGCTTAACTTAGATAGAAGCACTGCTGTTGTCGGAGCTGTAGGTTCGAGTTTTGTACTGGGCGAAGGGATTCATCCTACTGTCATAGCAATGTAGGCGTAGTTGCTTTGTTAAAAATTGAAAGGAAGTAACAAAATGTCGGAGTACATACCCCCGAAAGTTTGGGAAAATAACGTCGAAAACGGTGGGCGGTTTTCCAAAATCAATAAGCCCACATCAGGAGCGCAAGAAGAGCGTGTCCTAGCGGTAGGAAAACATCCGATGCAGCTCTATTCGCTCGCGACCCCCAACGGCGTGAAAGTAACCATCATGCTGGAGGAACTGCTGGCCTTGGGTCATGCGGGGGCAGAATACGATGCGCATCTGATCAGCATAGGTGAAGGCGCGCAGTTTGGCAGCGACTTCGTAGCTATTAACCCAAACTCTAAAATCCCAGCCTTGCTGGATCACAGCACCAACTCGCCAACGCGAGTCTTTGAATCCGCCGCGATCTTGATCTATCTCGCGGAGAAGTTCGGCGCTTTCATCCCTGTCGGTCCTACGGAACGTGCTGAATGCCTTTCATGGCTCATGTGGCAGATGGGGGCAGGTCCTTTCCTTGGAGGAGGCTTCGGCCATTTCTATGCCTACGCGCCGGAAAAGTTGGAGTATCCGATCGATCGCTATGCCATGGAAGTGAAACGGCAGTTGGATCTTCTAGATAAAAACCTCGCAAGCCGGCGCTTCCTAAGCGGTGATAAATATAACATTGCTGATATGGCCAGCTATCCCTGGTATGGCGCTGCTGTACTTCACAATTTGTATGACGCCGCCGAGTTCCTCGACGTGGCCTCTTACAAGAATGTAATTCGTTGGGCGACGGAGATCGAAGAACGTCCAGCAGTGCAGCGCGGCCGTCGTGTCAATCGAGTCTGGGGACCGGAAGAGCATCAGTTAGCAGAGAGGCATGACGCGAGCGATTTCGATGCTTAGTCCTCCTAAATTTGCGTTAGAGCAAAATTACATCGCCGAATGAATAAATTTATCTAGTAGTCTTTCAGCCCGAATAGCTTGGACACCTAGCTAAATAGCCCCTATTCTAGAACGATCCAATTTGAGGAGGTCTCATGAAAAACCTACTAATTCTTTTTCCGCTTTTCAGTCTGCTGTTGGCAGCCCCAAGTTATGCCCAGCAGGAAGATAGCTATGACTATTGGGCTCCACAAAGAGCAATAATCGCCAGAGGCCAGCAGGCCATTTTTATGTGTAATGGCTTGTTTAGTGGCAACCGTACACTGGAGCAGGTCTTCGATCAGGAGCTCGCTTTCCTCAGGAATCCTATCGGTACGGCTGATGGCGGCGACTACAATGTTGAGTGGGATCTACAGGCAGTTGAAGTAGGTACGCCCGGTGCCGTGCCTACGATGCGTGCCGTATTTCGAGAGGGTATCGGCTGTGTGATATTGCCGCCGGATCAGACTCTGGCAGATATCGATAACCTTCCCGAATTGACGCTGCCTTATCCCGCAGGCGACCCAGCACAGGTTTCGTGGCCAAATGGCGACTTGATTCAGAATATTGGTTCCCATGAGAATCTTGATTCTGATGCCTTGCAAGCCGCAGGTGACTGGGCCTTCGATCGTGATACGCCGGAGCAAGACACTCTGAGTCTTATCGTTGTACATGACGGCGAGATCATTTTGGAACGCTATGCGCCTGGCATTGAAATGTCTACACGTACCCGCACTTGGTCGACCGCGAAGAGTATCGCCTCCACGCTCATTGGTATTTTGGTAGATGATGGACGTATGGCGTTGGACGAGCCGTTAGGCTTTGGCTGGTATCCCGAGAATCGCTCGTCTGAGACTGATCCTAGAAACGAGATAACACTGCGCCATGTGTTGAATATGTCCAGTGGCTTAGAAACTATCGATAACCGGGGCATGGAATATGCCACAGGCTCTGGTCTATCTTATTGGGCTGGAGCGAGCTCGGTGGCGGGAGCGCGAAGCCGAGCCTTGATTCGCGAGCCTGGGACTTATTGGGACTACGAGAATTATGACACCTTGCTAGGCGTGTATGCGATGAAGCAAGCACTTGGTGGTGAGAAAGCCTATGCGGAATTTCCTCGCAAAGCCTTACTTGACCGCATCGGTATGCGCAATACTCTGGTCAGCACAGACCGCTTCGGCGACTTCGTTCTGAGCAGTCAGGTCTATACGAACGCGCGCGACCTGGCGCGGTTTGGAATGCTGTACCTGCAAGGTGGCGTTTGGGATGGTGAGCGGCTAATCTCAGAAGAGTGGATAAAGTTTTCCAGCACGCCTGCTCCAGCTACTGTAGGCAGGGGTGGCATGTATGGTGGTCAATGGTGGCTGGTGCCGGAAGGCCGTACAGACGTTCCTGCGGACGCCTACTCGACCAATGGGAATCGAGGTCAGTACACGGTTGTAGTTCCCTCGCATAATATTGTGATAGTTCGTCGTGGCCTAGACTATGGCCGCCAGGGTTTCAGTCAGTGGGACTTAACCCGTGAGGTCTTGAAGGCGATTAACTAACACGTTCCAGCAACTCGATAGGGCCAACATGAAACAATCATTAGCCAAACTAGTTATTCTAGGGTTTCTGAGTCTGTCAGCGGCAAATGTCATGGCTGCAGACGGGCTGCCAATAACAATTGCTTTACCAGAATTGCCGGCAGACCAAGAGATGCTGGTGTTGGAGATCAATCTCGAGCCAGGTGGACAGGGGTCGCCGCCGCATCGACACAATGCCCACGTATTCGTCTATGTGTTAGAAGGCACAGTGAATATGCAGGTAGCTGGAGAGGAGATGGTAACTTTATCTTCTGGCGAGATGTTCTATGAAAACCCTGACAGTGTCCATACAGTTTCACGGAACGCGAGCGATACAGAGGCTGCGACGATTCTCGTCAATATGGTTCGGACGGTAGGCACGCCGGTTAGTGTCCCGGTCGAGTAATTAAAACTAGCTAATCCCCAAGCGGATAGTAAGCCCTCTTACTAAAAGGTGCCGTTAACCTTGAAGCTAACTTCGCGCCCAGTAATCGTACAGCGCGATTCGATCTCTTCGAGTATGTTGGCGGAGATACGTCCCACGAAACGCGTACGGCGTCTGCATTGAGTGCCGTTGGTCAATGCGCCCAGATCCAGTCGATAGGTAATTCCTCGCGAGTCTCTGATTTCGGTGAATAAGTTTACTCTTGGCTCACCTACGTTAAATTCGATATCGTCTACGTCGTAGCGAAACATGCCTCCGTCAATGCGATCGAAGTACTGCATGCCCCAGTTCATTCGCCATTCGGGTATGTCGTGCCGAAAGGTTAGAGTGAAGCGACCACGGTGATAGAGCTGGAATCGTCGGTCTATACCAAGGAAGGGATCCGTCACTTCAGAATCTTGAAGATTCAATCCAGTAGTAACGAGTAGGTTGGGCAGGCTTATCATTCCCATGCGAATACTTGCATTCAGATTCAACCCGTACTCTACGCCATCGCCGATATTGCCATTTGCCGAACGCAGACTAGCCTCATCGGTTGTGACATCCAGTCGATCGATGACATCTTCGTGTTGTGCATAGAACAACTCGGCGGTAAGTACGCCGGCATCGTTAGGCAGGCGATATTCAGAATTGAAGGTGTAGCGCCATTGCCACTGCTGTCTAAGCGAGGCGTTACCCGCCAGCGTGGCAGCATCGTTATCTTCTTCATCGTTCACCGCCACGAAGTCCGCGAAGCTAAGTTGGTTCACGATTTTTTCTACACCGCCGCGCAGTTGCAGGGCCGGTGTTAAGTTATAGCGAAAATCGATCTTCGGCTTCACAAAGTCGAAGTCACGCGTGTTGGATATGTCGCCAGACTGGGAAATCTGGGAAGTCTCATAGATGAGAGTACTTTCGAGAGACATCTTCGAGTTGATGATCCAATTGTGAATAAGAAAGGGCTCGTAACGAATTTCTTCAACCGTGGAATTTGCGTTCGACACTGACTGAGGTGTTAATCCGTCCACGGCTGCTGAAGTAGTGCCACCGTTAACGAGAAGCCTCAGGGCCAATGAAGAGTCCAGTGTGGTCTGCGCGCGTTCGACACCGAACTCGATATCTTGGCCATCGAAGATATCCATCGTATAAGAGCCGCGTACGATCTGTTCTTCGGTGACACTAGTGGTATCCAGGAACAGATTCTTTTCCTCGGCCCCATTACCATCGAGCCGGAACCGTTCTCTTCCAGCATCCCGATTGTCTTGGTTTGCGATGCCTAAGAGTTTGAATCGGTTCCCATTTGCACTAGTGAATTCATAGTCGCCGCCGAATTCCCAGTTGGCTCTATCTGAAGGGAGGTTTTCTCGCTCGGTGGTCAATGTGTTGGGTTGAGTGCGCAAGTCTCTAGTGAATCGTTCTAGGTCCGTGGGGGCGTCCTGAATTGCATACAACGCATTGACGCGAAAGCTGCTGTTGCTACTGAAGTCATAGCCGAGGTTCATGCTGAGTTCGTTGTTTAGCTGATCGCGGGTTCGTTCTTCGATAACTCGATCATTTGTCGAGTAGTCGCCCAATCGGCTATTCTCTCTATTGATCGCGTTGTTATAGTTCGGGCGCGCACTCGCACTGAGGAGGTAGTTGAAATTCCCACTTTGGCCGCCTATCGAAGCCGCCCCACCAGGAACATATTTGCCGTCTTGTGCGCGGCGTACATTCGCCTCATAGGAAATGCTGCTTGAGGCGAGTTCTTCGAAAAGCACCACGTTGACTACTTGACCACTTCCACGAACGTCCAGATCGCCCGAGGTACCACGTATAATCTGAAATTCCTTTATCTGACCTGCACTGATACGTGCTAACAAATCGCTGGTCTGATTGTTCTTGCCTGCGGTTCGCTTACCGTTGATGAGAACCTCGTTGCCCCCACTATTGCCACCGCCAAGGCCGCGCCCTCCCGAGGAAGGGTTGCCGCCTCCGCTCGGAATGCGACCACCACCGCTCGGAGAGGAGTTGTCTTGCCCTGGTATGCGGTCTAGCATGTCTTTCGCAGTGATAGGTGCCCATTGAGAAAAATACTCAGCGGGGTACACGACCGTCGAATTCTGCCCATCCGTATCCTGAGCTAGCAGGTTTTGCGATACAGCTACAATCAATAGTGACAGTAGAGCTCCACTAATATGGCCCGCAGGGCGTTCATCTACCCTAAGTACTAAGGCAGGAATGAAGTCGACAAATTGGGAAAGCGAGGGCATACAAAAATAACCTGTCAGTAATTGCGAGTCGTTATGTCTCGCTTGATCTATTTGGGACCGAATTGTACTGGCAAAAGGCTCAGAATTATTGCACCTGTTACAAACTGGCAAGAGTTAGCGGGCTAAGATTGAATAGGCACACCACTCCCAGCACATGGTTTCGTATTACACAGAAGTAGTCGCTACTAATTCTTCGGCGGAAATTATGTTAGCTTGTGTCTTAGCTTAAAAATCACTAAGTAGGAACTTCGAGTGTTGAGTGATTCAGTTTCAGATCCAATCTACTATTGTAGCCTTAGCAGCGCCGCTGACGCGATTCGCGCTGGCCAAATATCTCCTGTTGAGTTGACGGAAAAGCTGTTATCTCGTATCGACTCTGTTGACGGGCAACTCATGAGTTATGCCACTGTTATGACTGAGCAAGCCATGGAGGCCGCGCGCAAGGCCGAGCAGGAAATTCAAGCAGGCAACTACAAAGGCCCGCTGCACGGCATGCCCATCGCAGTGAAGGATCTCTGCTTTACGGCTGGAACTCGAACCATGGGCGGGCTGAAAGTACTTCGCCACTTCGTGCCAGATTATGATGCGACCGTGGTTCATAAACTGCGTGAGGCAGGCTCCGTGATCCTAGGTAAATTGAATCTCACCGAAGGCGCTCTATCAGGCTATCACCGTGACTTTCCTATTCCAGTTAATCCTTGGGGAGAGAATCTCTGGGCAGGTGTTTCTTCGAGTGGGTCGGGAGTCGCGACAGCGGCAGGATTGTGCTTCGCCTCACTCGGCACCGATACTGGAGGGTCGATTCGCTATCCGTCTATGGCTAATGGCGTGGTTGGCCTTAAGCCTACCTACGGAAGAGTGAGTCGGCATGGAGTTTTGGAGCTAGCAGCATCGCTAGATCATATTGGCCCGATGACGCGTTCTGTAAAAGATGCTGCAATTGTATTCGAGGCAATCTCAGGTTTTGATGACAGCGATTCCAGCTCGCTTCGAGATGTGGTTCCTAGAATTACAGATTCATTGACGGACGAGCTTAGCGGTATGCGGATCGGCGTTGACGAATATTACCTCGCCAGCGGTACTAATCCTGATCTGGTGGATGCGATCCACGAGGTTATCGAAGTGCTACGACAGCTCGGTGCTGAAATCGTGGCATTGAGCATGCCTAAGTCTGATCCGATGGATCTACGTAATGCGTGGTTACCTATCTGTGCCTACGAGGCACATAAGGCACATGGCGCCACTTATCCTTCCCGTGCCGACGAATACGGTGGATACTTTGGCGATGCGTTGAAAATGGGCGCGACTATGAGTGCGCAAGACTATGCTAGTTCCACCAAGCTTAGACAAAAGATTAGCGAACAATACGAGTCTGCTCTAGAAGCAGTAGACGCTGTTATCTGTCCTTCGGGCGGTTCAGTTTTTGCTGTAGAGAAAGAAGTGCAATACGGCAATATGGAAAAACTTAGCTCGGTTATTCAACATTTTCAAGGTCAGTTTACTATTCCTGCCGATCTGGCGGGCACACCTACACTTACTCTGCCCTGTGGCTTTTCCAGTGAAGGACATCCGTATGCTGTGCAATTTCTGGGCAAACGCTTGGGAGAATTAACTCTCTGTCGCATCGGTCATGCTTACGAGCGCGCTACGCATTGGCATGAACGTCACCCCATGTTATAATTGTTATATTAATTCTCAAAAAATTTTATTTGTGGCATCAAATTCTTTTGTAACTAATGGGGAAAAATCTGGATATGCAGCGTCTGCCATAATCCGGCAGTATGCTTCTCACTAAACTAAATGTTTATCTGCGCATTAAAATTGGTTCGCCTACCAGTGCGCTAGTTTCCGAAATATATGAGTTCAATACAATGTATGTAGTTAGCAGTATAGAAATGAGAGAAGCAACTGATGCCGATCTACCTCAGATTCAAAAGCTCTATGCGAATTGGGGGCATACCTTCGCGTTCCTTCTAAATGATCAGACTTTCATTGCCGAGTCGAATGGTCGAATCATTGGCGCAATACGCCTAGCCTTTGAGGAGGCAACTTTCGTCCTGCGGAGTTTATTCGTTCACGAAGAATTCAGGGCACAAGGTGTGGCGATGGCACTGCTGAAATTCGTAGATATTGAACTGGGACTCGCTGAGGCCTACTGTCTAACGCTGCCAGAGAAGGAAGGGCTTTTCGCTCGCGTAGGTTTCCAGCTAGTGAGGGGATTAGTCGCGCCCGATTTTATAACCTCTCGAAAAGAAAGCCTCCGTGAGGGCAATCAAGAAGTCACAATCATGAAGCGTACATTCGGATTGGAGATAAGACCGCTCTCTGCCAGAGACTTGCGCACTGCAATGGATCTAATCTACGAGATTGAATTGCCTGAGAATATAAAATTTGATGAGAACGATATACGGTCAATCTATAGTAAGATAATTTCGGCAGGTGGTGTAGTGTTCGGTGCCTATCGTGGCTCTAGGATGGTTGGCACTTGCACATTGAATGTCTGCGCGAACCTAAGTTGGTCCGGTCGTCCCTATGGCATTGTGGAAAATATTGTAGTTACGAAAAGCGAGCGCGATAAAGGCATCGCTAAGAGTCTGTTGTTGTTTGCTAGAAGAATGGCAGAAAGCAAAAATTGCTGTAAGATTTTCTTAATGACAGAGCATAGAGATCTTGAAACAGCTTCTTTCTATAAGTCGGCTGGCTTCTTCGACGAGAGAATAACTTATCAGCGAAAATTGGGTGCAGAACAATAAAATTCTATTTCTTTATCGAAGAAAGAAAGTAGAAAACAAGCCCTAGTAAAATTATTCCCAGTCCAAATAGCCCTTCGACTGGCCGGCTAATAATAACGAAAGTAAGTGTCCAGCCAGTTAGTGCCAAGTAGATTAGTGGCGGCAATGGATACAAGAAAGTTTTATAGGGACGGGGTAGATCTGGTTGTTGCCAGCGCAGTACAAAAATTCCTAGAACGGTTGTAAAGCTACTCAGCGCAAGAGTAAATCCAGAGAATACCAAAACTGATTCGAAGGTCGACGAGAAGATAAATAGTAAGGCGATCGCAGACTGTATATAGATCGCTGTTGCGGGAATGCCCGCTTTATTCTTCTTGGCTAGAGCGTTCAGCGCGGGGAAGTCTTCACCGATTACCTGAATGACTCGCGGGCCAGCCATGGTCATAGCGCTTACTGTCGATACTAATAGCATCGAGAGTACTAGGCCAGTAAATCTGCCGCCTAGATCACCAAAGGCAGTTTCTGCTGCAATAAACCCTATCTCGAGCTGACCGGCCATGGAGTCCATTGGCGTGGTATTCAGGAAGGTAAAGTTTAGAGCCACGTAGAGCGCTGTCACTATTAGTGTTCCGCCCATTAGAATCCAGGGAAGTGTTCGTTGCGGATTTTCTAATTCACTGCTCAGGTATGTCGCTGCATTCCAGCCAGTGTAGGCATAGCTTACATAAATAAGCGCAACGGCGAAGACGCCGCTGGTTAGCAAGGCTCCATCTCCTGCGACGGGTAGGAAGTCGATCGGTTGCGGTGAATCGGTCGCGATGAATGCGGCTACGCAGAAGATGACGATTATGCCTACCTTCAAGATAGTGAATACGACCTGCAGGCCGCCGCTATTGCGTCGATTGCTCGCGTGAACCAGAGTCAGCAGTATTACTAATCCTGCGGCCAGGCTCTTCTCCAGCCAGATACTGTCGCCTGCTTCAAAAACGGATGTAGCATAGGCGGCAAAAGTCATGGCGGCGAGCGCGGTAGGGCCGGCGAAGCCTACGCTCGCGGAAACCCAGCCCGACACGAAGCCGACGGCAGGATGGTAGATACGTGATAGGAAATTGTACTCGCCGCCAGAGCGAGGCATTGCAGCACCCAACTCGGCGTAGGTCATCGCGCCACATACGGCCGCAAGGCCGCCTACAGTCCACAGGGCTAACAGCACGAATCCGGAGCGGATATCCAGCAGCTGAAAACCAAGGCTTGTGAACACACCGGTGCCGACCATGTTGGCAACAACGACAGCCATAACCGTGAAATGACGAAACTTACCTTGGGACATAGCGTGCAAGCAACTCTGCGAGATGGATTAATCAGGCTGCATTATTGCGGTGATAAGGCGCCACGTCTATGGCTGAATGGGGTGCCTGCTAGAGACTGAAGCCTGGGTAAAACCTACGCCAAATCAATCTACAACTAGCTAAAGAGATAAATGTTCAGAATGCGCTGCAGGGAAGGGTTTAAATTTAGAGCACTAATTAGTGCGAGTGGGAGTAAATGCTAGGCAGAGTCATTGCAACTCTGCCTAGCCTGCAAAAGAAGCGTTCAGTCTTCGGCCTGCGCCGCGAGTTTTTCTTCAATACGATGACCGGAGAGGATATTCGCCATCCCATAGTTGCCTTCGTGACAGGCGTACTCGTAGATGTCGTCAGTCGTATAGTCGAGTATGATTTCGCGAGTATAAGGCGCCGTAAAACTGCCAGGATCGTTGGATGTAAACTGATACTGAATTGCACCGTTGCTGGTTCGGGTGAGGCGCTCGACATTTACTTTTCGAGAAACTTCAGGACCGGTGGTGCTCCTGTCTGAGTAATTCGTTGTCTCTATTACCAAAGTATCTCCATCCCAATAGCCGCGTGAATCGCCATGCCAGAGTTTGATGTCTTCGTGGATATGTGGCTTAGCAACGAGTGGGATGATGCGTACGTCGTGCGCCATCTCTTGAATTATAGCTACGGTATCTCGTGTCTGCACGATCTGCCAATAGCTGTTGTATCCTGAGCCCAGTCGCGGCGCACCGAAACTAACGCAGCGCTCTCCGAGAGGTCGGTCTGTATAAGAATCGGCGGGGTGGTCTTGTCTATGCTGAGCCAGATCTCGGGCAGCAGCAACAGCCTGCTCGGTGCGTGGTGGATACTGTCCATTCGGAGGGTCAATGATCTGAGATGTTCGGCGGTGAATTTTTCTATCTACCATCCATTGTGAATCATAGTTTCCCGTTGTGGGATCATAGGAATTAATCTCACCACTAAACGCTGCGGCTAGTACGCCTTCACCGAATAATGCATCGCCTCCCTCTGCCATGATCTGGGCCATGCGCTGTTGCAGGAACTCCACATCATCATCGGTGAGCATTTCTTTGTCGCCGAAGACCTCTGGCCGCTCCACTGGTGTCATCGTGTTGTTTTCCCAGACACCCTGTAAATCGGGGTGGCCATCGATGGTCCGAGCAACCTCCCAGTCGCTGCTGGATTGGGCTATGCTGAAGCTGCTGATTAGCAAGAGGATGGCTGCGGATCCGCAGTAATTTAGGACTCTGGTCATGGCAAAAAATCCTTGGAATAGCCTGTTTTTATAGGGTTTAGCACGGCAGTGCTTTGTATAGGACTAGCTCTTAATCTAACCTTTTGGCTCAAAGAGTTCAAGCTAGTTGTCGGCCACCAGAACTTACTCTGCGGCCGCTAATTAGATGGTCTTAGAGCTATTCTTGAGCCACAGTGCTGCTTGAGCCTGATATAGGATATTCCTAAAGTTGGGCATGCTCAGGAAAGATGAGGAGAATGACGATGAAAAATTGCTATTTCCTCTACAACTGGCCAGCGTTCTAGGCAGTTGCTCCGCATCCGAAAGCGGAGACCGACCAAGGTTGTCAGCCGATGCAGAGGTGCCTTTATAACTCGATCGCCCCCGAAGATGACCATATTGCCTGTTTTACTCGAATTGAGTTGGACAGTCATTTCCCTCGACGTTCCTGCCATCGCGTAGCGGATTTAGAGGCTCAAGAGGGGCTGGAGCAGAATGTTGTCGATCTGTAGCAGATCGAAGTACTGATAAATAATCCGCTTGGATTCTGAGCGTTTACTCGGTGGCCTGTTAGCGATGCCGCAACATCTCTCTGTTTATCTGTGAAATATTGGAGACCCCAAGAAGTCTCATGTCGCGCTCGATCTCGGTTTTCATATTATTCAGCGCGCACTCAACACCCGGCTGTCCTGCGGCGGCTAGTGCGTACAAATACATGCGACCGCCGGAACACGCCTTCGCACCCGCGGCTATCGCCTTGAGTATATGCGTGCCACGACGCACACCGCCATCCAGTATAACATCTATATCATCGCCAACTGCGTCGGTTATCTCAGCGATCTGATCAAACGGTGATCGCGAACCGTCGAGCTGGCGACCGCCGTGGTTCGAGACCATGATTGCATCTGCACCTATGTCCACCGCCTTCTTCGCATCGGCGACGCTCATGACTCCCTTTAGGCAGAATGGCCCATCCCATTGCGCGCGTAGCGCTTCTGCATCGGCCCAGTTCATCGTTGGGTCTAACATTTCTGCGAAGTAATCACCTATCGATACGGCAACGTTTGAACCCTCCTGAACAAAATCCTTTAGCTCTGCCAACTCGAACGGCTCGCGTAAAAAATAATTCATCGCCCAGCCAGGATGCGTTGCAAAACTAAACAGGCTCTTAAGCGTGAGTCGAGGTGGCGAGGTGAAACCGGTGTATAGGTCGCGTTCGCGATTGCCGCCTGTGATTGTGTCGACGGTGAGTGCTAATGTGTTGAAGCCCGCTGCCTTCGCTCGTTCTACCATCGCGTCGTTGAGCGCGCGATCTTTGTGGAAATAGAACTGAAACATCTTCGGGGTGGAGATCATCTCACCAATCTCAGCAAGGCTAACCGTGCCTAAAGCTGATACGCCAAACATAGTGCCAAATTTCTCTGCGGCTCGCGCTACAGCTCGTTCACCGTCGTGATGAAATAATCGTTGCAGTGCGGTAGGGGAGCAGAAAATTGGCATGTCCAATTTCTGCCCCATCACTGTTGTCGACATATCGATTTTTTCTACACCGGCCAGGACGTTGGGAACTAGGTCGCTGTCGTCGAATGCGGAGGTGTTTCGTCGATAGGTAATCTCATCATCCGCAGCACCATCAATGTAGTGGAATATGGGCCCAGGCAGCCTCTGCTTCGCTAACAGGCGCAGGTCTTCAACGTTATGGCAGTCTTTCAGGCGTCGGAACATAGTGTTTTCTCGGTATTCAGTTATATTATGTATATTATCGTTGTAAAGGCCTCAGAATCGAAGGATTTATTCAACTAAGGCTACTTTCCCGCTTAACGCCTAACAGGCAAGCGCCACAGTCATGGACATTCGCGGCGTGTCAACTTAATATCATGAGCTCGTTGACCACAAGCTCTTATAAGGAAGCACCCATGCGCAGAACACTTTTTAACCTAATTACACTAATCGGACTAACGCTTAGCCTTAGCTACAGCAGCCTCGTGCTTGCAGCTGACGCACCGCCACCCTGTGGTCCCGCATCACACTTGTCTGACGACCTTTCTGGAAATGTCGATTCAGGCTCTCGTTGTTTCGAGATTCGTATGTATACGGCGGAGCCTATAAAAGATGGCGTAGGCGGCATCGATAATTTGCATCAACGCTTCCGCGAGAAGGAAGTTTCCATCTTCGAGAAGCACGGAGCAGAAGTAATAGCAGTGTGGCAAAGATTGGATGAACCCAATACTTTAGTCTGGATGTTGGCCTATAGAGATCGTGCTCATCGCACGGAAGTCTGGACCGCCTTTGCTGCCGATCCAGAGTGGGTAGAGCTTAGAGCGAAATACGAAGTACCTATTTCGGCGAACACCTTCATGATGAGCGCGACAGACTATTCCAATCTGAAATAAGGCGCTGAGCCTAGAGTAGTTAGAATGGCACTAGGCTGACGGGTCCTTTCTAAGCTGGCTCTAGGCGTGAGTGTTGCAGGTGGAATTCTCAAGGCTGTCTTGGCAGCAACGATGTCAAATCGTTTGTTACAAAAAGTAAGGCAAGTTGAGGAGCGCCTCGAAACAAGGTTGGGTCTCGCAGTTCTTGATGAAGAGAGCGGACAGCAATGGACCTATCATGCTGATCAACGCTTCCCACTTTGCAGCACTTTCAAAGTTCTAGGTTCTAGCATCCGGCGCTTTCTTCGCGCATGTTGATCGATGTCTATACCCGAGTAGAGAGTAAGTGGTTATACGTGGTGGTTAGCCGAACCGGTAAATCGGGTCGATGAGCGGTATAGACTGTAACCGGGCTCTCGTTATAAAGTACACAGTTCGCAACGTTAAACAATAATAAGTATCTGCCTAAGGAGTGAAAAGAGTATGGGAAAGCTATCCAGATTGATTGGAACAGTATTTGCAGCAGCATCACTGTTAGTAGTGTCACTGAATGCTATTGCGGCCGACGCACCCGAGACTATTACTGTCACAAGTTCAGCGTTCGATCATCATGGAACGGTTCCTGAGGAATATACGGCCTATAGTGAAAATAAGTCGATCGACCTCAGTTGGTCCAATTTACCCACAGGTACCGTACAACTCGCATTGATCTGCGATGATCCGGAAGTTGTTACGATAGGCATGATGGAGACGCCATTTCCGCACTGGGTGGCTTATAACATCCCCGCCTCAGCTTCTGGCTTGCCAGAAGATATGACTAAAGATGCAGTGGTAACTGGTGTTGCTGGTCTTGATGGCATGATCAATGGTCTTAACGGCACGAGTCGTCCAGGTTACTTCGGTCCGCGTCCGCCAGTTAACGGTCATCTTCACGCCTATCATTACCGTGTCTATGCTATTGATACAGATCTTGATTTGGCAGAGGGCTTGAACAAGGATCAGTTGCTAGAGGCAATTGACGGACACGTGCTTGCAACGGGTATGTTGATGGGGCACTACGAGCGCAAAGAGCAGTAGGTTTAGTTCCATGTAAATCACTAATAAAAAGCGGGCCTTGAGCCCGCTTTTTATTTCTCTAGAACTTATTACAAGTGCGCAGGCTCAGTCACTATTCGACAAAAGGTAGAAAGAACTCACCTTCTACGAATCGAGTTTAGATATTCTTCCGTGTTTTTAAAGTCCTGCTCGAAAGCGCGATTAAACGCAAACCTTACTAGGAATGCCGTTAGTCGCGAGCTAGGTCTAAACACGGCGGAGACTTTAACTGCTGTTCGGCCGTTGGCTTGTTCAGTAAGTTGATAGAGGCCGATGGAGTAATCTATTGGTGCGTTAACCGTTGATTCAGACATCTCTGTAAAATAGGCGAAGGAATTCGGCGGGTCGAATAGAATTATTTTCTGTATAAGTATGTCTTCATTCTCCATCGTCGAAATTCTTCTTGAACCGATATCAAGTTCATCTCTACGGAGGGAATTAGAATTATCGAATAGTGTGCTGATGATATCATCGGAGTAGTCAGGTAATTCTGCGAGAAGTGCTTGAAACACCATTTCTATAGATTGGTCTATATCGAGCAGCACGCGATTATTCGGATCGCTCTTTGCTTTCTCAAATTGTTCACGGATGAATGAATCGCTAAATTCATTGGCAGGCTGCGCGTGACTGGAAAGAGCCACGCAGGCGACAAAAATTGAAACGGCCTTGCTGAGTGGGGGCATCTTCACTCTCAAAAATTACTAGGCTGTTGAGTATAGCCCAGTTCAATTCAATCTTGGCACCTGCAAGTGAGGGATAGAGCAAAGTGCCCATGCAATTTCAGCCTAGCTAAAAAGAAGAGCCTGAATCCAGATCCCTGTTCCACAATCTGGCTGTTTTCATCCATTGACGCGATTATGGGCCGGCCTCTGGATGAGATCTTGAAGGAATTACCGCTCTCTACCGAAATCGGGAATGCGCTAGTAAAGAGAAAGGGCGAGGTTGGGAAGCTGCTATCTCTATTCCTGAACTACGAGAGAGGGAATTGGCCTGAGTTTACAGGCTGTGGGATTCCCGTTGGTGATCTCAGTAGTGCCTATTTGGAGTCTATATCGTGGGCGACAGAACTTATTTAGCCGTAGTATTCAAACTACATTTCCTGATCTTTGCTAAAAGGCTGAGTTAGTAGTGAAACGATACCGATGCAGCGATCCTCTCGATAGCCACGAATCCCAAGCTCGATAGCTTCTTGGCCCTTTGCCGGCTGCTCCTTGTAGGTTTTCAGCAATTTGTCCCACCAAGTGAAATTAAATCCAAAATTTTGACTGTGCTCGCTCACTTGCGTGGAATGATGTATGCGGTGCATGTCAGGCGTAACTATGAAATAACGGAGAAACTTGTCGAGCTTATTCGGCAGCTTGATATTGCTATGGTTAAACATCGAGGTAGCATTTAGAACTATCTCTGATATCAATACCGCAGCGGCCAAAGGCCCTAAAAGTAATATTAGTAAAAGCTTGATCGTGGCGGAAATGAATATAGACAACGGATGAAATCGAACTCCAGTAGAGACATCGTAGTCGAGATCAGTATGGTGCACCCGATGCAGTGTCCAGAGTAATTTAGATTTGTGAAATAGCCGATGTTGCAAGTAGATAGTGAAGTCGAAGACAACGATATAAAGCGTGATGCTGATCAAGGGCTGAATTTCAAACTGGTTAAATAGCCCCCAACTTCTCTCATTTGCCCATATCGCAGCAGCTACACCGATAAGCGGCAATGCCAACGCCACGATCACTGAGCTGAGGGCGCTAATGCCAAAATTGTTGATCCATCGCTTTGCTTTAGAGTGCTGAGGTTTGCGTCTGGGTGAGTAGATTTCCAGCAAGGCCAAAACTGTTAATAGAAGTGCGAACACACTTAGCCGAGCAGCGGAGTCAAGTGTGGCATCCAGCACGTTCATTTCCTGCTCAATTTAATGCTATTGGCATTGGCATTGGCATTGGCATTGCCAGTGCAGAGGGAGAGAGGGGAGCCATACAGAGTAATTTCTGACATTCAAATAGAGTCTCTGGAGAATCGAGGTAACTTCGATTGTCTCATTTGGAACGACTCATCACTTTATCACATCCCGTGAATTTGTTAGATAAGTCTTTCATGCATCGGCTAAGCTTAATATTATGCAGTTGAGATTCGTATTTTCGAAGAGAGAGAAAGCAATGACTCAGTATTGGAAGGCAAGCATGTTTGTTCTAATTAGATTTTGTTCTTTACGTCAATTCTCACTGTCCTCTCTATTGGCTATCTTGCTAGCGAGCTGTACTGTATCCAACGCACCGCTGCATCCGCAAACTGCTCTCTCTAGCGGAATCCTCTCTGAGCATCAGGCTCTATTTGATGTGCAGCACTATTCTCTGGAGATTGACGTCGACCCAGAGCGTAAATTTATCGACGGGATTGTGGTCATGCAAGCCGTGGCGCTAGCAACTCTCCCTCTCGTTGAGCTAGATCTTGATCCGCGGTTTGAAGTGCTCACGGCATCGATCGACGACCAGCCAGTTAGCTTTCGCAGCGAAGGCGGGAAGCTTATTCTCTTGGGAAATGCGGTCCCAGTGAACAAGGAATTTACTACCGCCGTTTCCTATCGAGGCAGGCCCTATGAAGCTGAGAATCCCCCATGGGATGGTGGCTTCGTCTGGAGCGAGACTGAGTCTGGGGAACATTGGATCGCCACCGCCGTTCAGGGCAGGGGCTGTGATCTATACTGGCCTTGCAAGGACCATATATCTGACAAACCCGAGCTAGGTGCTGACATGCTGATTACGGTACCCTCAAGCCTTACTGCAGTGATGAACGGGGTGTTGCTCTCCCAAACGAGCGTCGGTGATCGAACCACTTATCATTGGAGCACGCAGAACCCAATATCTGCCTACCACCTCGCGATAAATATTGGTCCGTTCAAAAAGTATGAAATACAACATAGCAACGTACTTACCGAGAATCCAATCCCCGTGGTCTTTTACCATGTTACAAATGATATGGATAAAATTGAAAGATTGATCAAAGATGATTTCATTGCCCAGCTCGAATTCTTCGAAAGAACACTTGGTCCTTATCCTTGGGGAGACGAGAAGATAGGAATCGTGGAGATTCCCTATCTCGGCATGGAGCATCAGACCATGAATGGCTATGGAAACGGTTATGAGCTAGATCCGCATGGCTTCGACTGGTTGATGCAGCACGAGTTCTCTCACGAGTGGTTCGGCAACCTAATGACTCAGGCCGGGGGTGAGGATTTCTGGCTGCACGAGGGATTCGCTAATTACATGCAGCCTGTCTACGCGCAGCAGGTCATAGGAGATGCGGGTTATTGGAGCTATATGTGGGATTTCTACAATGACTTAGCAAACTGCAAGCCGGTCGTCCCTAGCGAAACAGTATCGATGGACTATTTCGATTCAAACGATGCCTACTTTAAAGGCAGTTGGACGCTGCATACGCTACGAGGCCTAATCGGTGAGGAAGCCTTCTGGAGCTCGGTGCGCCGACTCATCTATGACACGGCGGATCCTTGGTCGCTTTCCTATCCAATACAGCCTATGCGTCGTAGTAATGCTGATTTTGTAAGGATAACTAGCGAAGAATATGGCGAGGACCTATCCTGGTTCTTCGATATGTATTTAGGACAAGCGGCGATACCGCTTCTTGTGCAGGAGCGCAACGAGGAGGGCGTCAGTTTTAGTTGGCCACACAATCCAGCGGCCAATTTCAGCATTCCAATCCTTGTTACTCAGAATGGTCACGCCACTGAGTATGCAGTGCCGTCAACTGGAGAGAGATTTCCTCTGGCAGAAGATGCCTTACTTCAGGTGGACCCTCGAGTCACGCTGTTTAGAGATTTTGGCACCACTGAAGCCTGCGTGATTGATTGAGCTTCCTATCGCCTTAGTCGACGTTCGTCGCCGAAGGTAGGTAGTATCAATTGATAGGCTTCGGTCAATAGGCCTACTACGTCTTGTGTGTATTTCTGCGCATGGACGTCCTGAATAGCTGCCAAGCGCAGATCTATCTCGCTCATGAGGTGGGAGAATTCTGCACTATCGGCGGCGGTATAGGCCACTTCGAAACCTGGTATAAATTTCAGTATCTGTTCGTGCAGGGATGCGACTTCTACCTGCACTCGTTTGGAGAGTAATTGGTGATAGGCGCTAATGAGTCGTGTGGCTTGTTGTGCATTGTCTATTCTATCCCCAATGGGCTCTATAGGCCCAATGAGGTTGCCATCGAACGTGAGTATAACGAACTCATCTTCTGCGCCCTGGGCACTGGTGAAGGCAAAGCTTAGGATTAACAGGATGAATAGATTGTGAGTCATTCGGTCCTATCTCCTAACAGTAAAAACCTGAAGTAATCTACTTGTCTTCATAGGAGAAAACGGACTTCAGCTCGCGATTGCTTATTTTCCAGCCATCATCTGTAAGCACAAAGCTGTCATGGTATTCGCCAATGATCGCGAAGCCTTCCGTGGAGTTTGACCCGGCAGCTGACGTATAAATAGTTGCATAACTTACGCCAGATGCACGCAGCTCATCAATTGGCTCAATGCGAATCGTGCTCATCAGATGTCGGATAGATCCGCTCTTGTCTAACCCTTCAATTCGCGCACGAATATTGTTGCGACCTTCCCATGTCTGGCTGCCTACGCTTAGTGATGCATCTTCGGTAAAGAGATTTGAGAACTCAGCTGCATCAAACCTATCTCGAAAGTAGGCATAGTCTGTCACTAGATTGGCGCAGTCGCGGTAGACATCTGCGGCGTAGCTCGCTGGGATTAGACCAATGCTTAGTGCAACTGCGAATAAGAGACGTTTTATCATTTTAGTGTTCCTGATTAAAAGTAAGAGAATTTCGATGAGAATTGATCTCATAGAGACTGAGCCAGCAAATTCAAGTTATTGTTCATTAAGCGCGTTCTGGATATCCTGATAGGCCCGTCGAGAGCTATTTCAGGTATGCTATATCTGATACGCATTAGGCCACATTGAGTAAAATAAGTTAATGTTATATCCCTATATCAACCCACTAACGCTGTATATAAGGAGTCACTGAGACGATGTTCACTGTAAAGATACTATCTAAATGGGCAGGAATTGGTCTCGGCTCAGTCCTACTCTTCGTAGCTGTTGCCTATGGTGCTATGCGAATGAACGATGGCCCAGTGGAATTCTACCCCTGGTTTACTATAAGCATCGGGGGCCCGTTTCGTAGTGGCGAGCTAACGGCGGCACCGCAAAGTTGGGAATTCTTGCGAGAGCGGGAAGAGATCGAGATTCAGACGCTTAAGCCCACTACCTCGCGAACGGTCTGGGTACCGGTAGTCGATGGCGAGCTTTTTATAGTTAGTGGCTATATGAATTCGCCTATTGGCAAGCTGTGGAAGCAATGGCCGGCCTATATGGAGGAGGACAATCGCATTCTGATTCGAGATGAGGGAAAGCTCTACGAGCAATGCCTGCAAAGGGTGTTGTCGGATCCCGAGAAGATTGTGCCGGTGTTGGCGGAACTTGGTCGAAAATATCTCGGCGGCAACGGCGAGCTGATTCCAGGAAGTGAAATCGCAGTCACCAGTGGCTCCATCTGGATGTTCGAAGTAACTGGCTGCGAATAAAATCCGAGAGGAAGGCAGTATGTATTTAAGGGGACTAGTCGGTATTATCTCGCTTGCCGTATTTGGCACTGCGATTGCTCAGGCAGATATTAGTGGTACGTGGATGCTCAATGGCCCAGGTACAGAGAGCGATATTTTGTTAAGCGCGGAGGGTAAGCGCCTACAGAACGAATACGAGTTGCTGGAGGATGACCCTAGCTTGTACTGTACACCAGCAAGCTCATCTAGAATTTGGGCAAACCCAGGCGCACCTATCAAAATTGAGCAAACACAGACAAGTATATTAATTAGCTATGAACTTTTTGATCTCAGGCGCGAGATACCACTGGGAGACGAATCGGCACTAACGGATCAGCCTAGCACTAAAAACTTGAATGGCACGTTCTTTCCAGAAATGGGTTCGTCGTTTGCAAGCTACGACGGCGAACGTCTTATTATTGAATCTAGAAATCACGCCTACGGATATATTAGAACATCACGGGGAATACCGCAGGCACCGAGCACAACCGCAGTCGAGGTGTTGGAGGTGGAAGGCGATATACTGCATATCACCCATACTTATATCGACGAATCGATATTCGAGAAACCGTTAGTGCTTGAATACTTTCTAAGACGAGCAGACGATACCGTACTTAACGTGTATGACTGCACTGAAGCAAACTACAACTGGTTCGATGAACTGAATGCGAATTAGGCTGGGAGAATAAAAATGAAGAAAATTCTATTGATCGCAGTATTGTTAAGCGCTTCATTTCTCGTTAGCGCACATCATTCGACGGCTGCGAACTTTACGCAAGAGATAATCTCAGTCGAAGGCACTATCGAGCGGGTCCGATTTCAGAATCCCCATTCTTCTGTGCTAATTAGAAACACCGATGATCAAGGTGAGGAAACTTTCTGGTTAATTGAATCCGTCGGTAGAACTACCTTGGAAAGGCAGGGTGTTTCATTTGATCTACTTGAGGTAGGTTCGATGGTAAAGGCGACCGGAAGGAAGGGGCGCAGAGAGTTTACGATGTATCTGCGAGATATAGAGTTCGAAGATGGAGCCGTCTTCGTTCCTGAGCCAGACCTCTATTGATTTTGAGGCCAGCCTAGTTAGTAAATGCCCCGAGACAGATTTTCTTGCGGCACTGTCTCGTTACGATTTAGTGACTATTTTTGGTAGGTGATCCTTCCGCCTACGATAGTCATCATATTCTCACTGGTAAGAATGTCTGCCTCGAGAATCGTCATGAGGTCGTTATCGAATACGGTGAAGTCAGCATATTTTCCTATTTCTATAGAACCCCGACGGTTTTCCTGAAAGGCGCCGTATGCCGGCCAAAGAGTAAGCATGAGTAAGGCTGTCTCTCTAGAGACGGCTAATTCGGGGTGCCAGCCTGCGCCCGATGTCCCATCTAGCCTCGTTCTAGCGACAGCTGCAAAGAACTCAATCCTAGGATCTCCTTCTTCAACCGGTGCATCGGAGCCGGCCAGTATCCTCAAGCCCCTATCGACTAATTGCTGCCAAGGATAGGCATAGGAGAGTCGGTCACGTCCTAGGCGATCGGGAGCGAAATTAAGGTCGCCGATTGCATGGCTGGGTTGCATAGAAGGAAGCACGCCTAGCTCTACGAAGCGCTGTTGGTCCGATGGCGGAATTATCTGCGCGTGTTCCATGCGCCAACGCAGGTCCTCGCTGGCCCATTCGCTTCTAGGTACGTAGTTGTATGCCTCTTCGTACCAATCCAGAAGTGACCTTACTGCGCGATCTCCGATAACGTGTGTCTCGATTTGAATTCCCTGTCTAAGCGAGGCATAGAGAATCGGCATCAACTCTTCTTTGGTCGTGCGGTTCATGAAGCCGTTGTGATCGGAATCGGAATAATTATCGATGAGTGCTGCGCCACGTGAGCCTAGAGTCCCGTCTATAAACACTTTGATGCCGCGCACATCAAACATATCATCAGCTGTGGTTTCGCGGCCGCGCTCCAGCATAGCTTGTGCCTCCGAAACCGGGATCGCGGCATACACGCGATGTGCCATGTCGCCTTCTTTATGAATCTCCTTCATCAGTCCGACTAATCGATAAGACATACCGGCATCTTGTGTCTGTGTCCAGCCTAGTGAGGCATTCGCACGCAGGCCGCGTAGTAGATTATCTTTGAGATAGGCATCGGTTTCTGGTGGCAGTATTTCGCGAAAGGCATTCATCGCATTGGCAAGCACGTAGCCGGTGGGTGTCCCGTCCAATTCTCTCTCGAATCTACCGCCCTCAGGGTCTGGGGTGTCTCTCGTAACACCCGCGAGTTCCATCGCTTTCGAATTAACTAGTGCAGATACGCCATCGGCTCGCGGCATGAACAGCGGTTTGTCGGCAGTAAATGAGTCGACGTCGTACTTATTGAGGAAGCGCTGCTCATCGGTCCATTCCCGCTCTATCCAACCTCGTCCCTGAACCCAGTCGCCGTCGGGGATATTTGCAGCCCAGTCCCCGATGGTTTGCACGGTCTCTCGTAGCGTAGCAATTCCGAAGAGGCTTAGAGTTTTTGTGCGCTTTCCTACGCCTTCCAAGTGTTGGTGGCTATCGGTGAATCCTGCGAAGACCGTCTTGCCTGCCAGATCGATAACTCGGGCAGAGTCACACATATACTCTTCTGCATCAAGATTGGAACCAACGAATACGATTCTGCCGTCCTTGCTAGCAACAGCCTCTGCTGTCCACTGATTCTCGTTGGATGTGTAGACGCTTGTGTTATGAAGTACGAGGTCGGCCTGTGCGCAGTCAGTGCTGGCAACTGCAGATTCTAGGGCGTCAATGTTTGAGCCCTCATCGCTGCAGGCGGCAAGAAGTAATAGAGCAGGCAGGGTCAGATTCAGTGCAATTGTGGGGTGCATCCAAGATTCCTTTGGCGTTCGAGGTCTTATAATTCAAGTTTGGCAGTAATTAGCAAAGATTGTATCAGATGGCGCAGAATCTCAAGGGTTGCGAGCAGTTAGCGGGTTCTGAATATCTGGAAATCAACCCAATATTTCTCTAAACTGGTGAAAATAATCGAAGACCAAGAATAAAAAAGTTCAATTTTCTGTTCACACTTTGAGGTACAGCATGTCGAGAAATACGACCAATAGTAGGCGTGATTTTCTAAAGGGCGCAGCTGTCGTAGGCGGTGCATCCACCCTAGGAGCCTGTGTAGGCGCACAATCAGGGGCCTCTGTTACGCATACCCACTCTTCCAGTTTCTATCCCAAGCACAACGAGCGTACCAAGGGTTGGATGCGTTTTATGTGGCAAAAGGCTACTACGGCTGACGACTGGGGATATTCTGAAGACATAGAGCGTCCCTGGGGAATAAATATCCCTCGCGGCGACATCGATTGGTCAGTTGATGGTGAGGGACCTCATCCTTGGTGGGACCAGTACAACTCTGCGCCTATGTTGAGCTACCCGCGCTTCGATCTGACCGATTCAAGTTACGTCATCATGATGATGGCCGATCAGACCCCTGCCTGGCGTGAAGCCTATACCCGTATCTTGGATGAACTAGCAACACGGCACACTTCCTACTGGGCAGCAATTGATTGGAATACTTTTATCGGCCCCAGCCCCGATCGCGAGAACTACGGCCCGGGTAGTGCGCCGTTTTTTCAGGCTTGGCCAGAACGGCTTCGTGGAAACTATGACTCGGCCGGTTGGACTGCAAACGGTGTTGAACCTTGGGGCCTGCAGCCCGACCCCATTGGAGCCGATGGCAATCTGTTCTTTCGCGGCTGGTTGAACCTTCTGCTTACTATCTACAAGTATGTATCCGGCGACGACAAGTGGGAGAAGCCCTGGCAGATAGCCGGTTATGAGAATGAAAAATTCGAATGGACGCAGCCTCGTATAGTCGAACATCTGCACAGGCAATACACCGATCATCCGGAGGGGCCGCAGTGTGAGAACACGAAAATTTGGCCGTTCTGTAATTCGGCTGCAGGTCTGGGTATGTATCTGTCCGACAAATTAGGCGTGACCAACTCTCATGGTGTGTTCGAAGAATGGATCGAATTCATGCGTGATAACTACATGAGCATCAATGGTCAGAATCAGATCGAATGGATGACGATGTACTACGATCCGATTGCAGAGTTCAAAGTTAATATTCCCGGTACTGGTGGAACGGGTGCGGGCACCGCCTTCTATCTAATGCCCCAGTCGCCCGAACTCGCCACACAGATCTATGATGCTACCGCCAATTCCCTAGGCTGGCGAGACCCGCGACAAGAGATCCGCCCTAGTGCTACAGGCTTAGCCATGGCTAAAGCGCTAGGCGATCACACGGCAGTCTCTCGCTTAAGTGCGGCAGCCGAACGTTACTCAGACCCGAAGTGGTTTGGCGACGACATGGATAAGTTTGGTTGGTGGTTCAATAACGAAGATCCCTGGCCCCGAGGACAGCCTTCAGCACAGCAAATGATTAGTGAGATCAGCGAAGGTAATTGGGTGGATGCGTTCAAGGTACAGCATCTCGATAAATACACTGCGCCTACACTCGAAGGAGTCGACTATCCAAGTCTTGGTGTCGACACAGCATGGAATGATAAGGACAGTGGTGTGCTGCACGTTGGTACCTATGTTGTTGATAGGAATCGGGCTGGCGAGTCTACGAGCTGGCAGATAAGCAATCTGCCGAATGCAGGGGAAGCCGTAGTAATTTGCGATGGAACAACCGTTAGCGATGTGCAGGTTCTCAATACTAATACTATTCGTGTTCCTACGGATATCGGGCAGCATCAGTTTCAGATTTATACCGGCTACTTCGGGCAAGAAATCGCTATGGCCAAGCCTGATCCATCGACGTTTGCGAGTGCCGCAACTGCCTCTGCCACACGCCGTACGGCCGAGCAGAATGTTAAAGCAGCGGAAGCAGTGATAGCCAGCGGCGCAACTGGTTGTCCTTGTTGTGCTGGAGTGGCCTAGGCTTCATAGAATAGAAATTGAATAGTTAGGGAGAATGAGTGAATGCGAGTACTTAGATTATTAAGTCGAAAATTTACAGAGGCCACATTGCTAGCACTGCTGCTGCTAGTGGGAAGTGTTGCCAATGGCGATGCGGCAGAGCAACTGCAGCAAGGTAAAAATATCATCGTGCTCGATGTAGAGAACATGACCTGAGTAGGCTGTATTGTTGCCGTGCGCAACTCACTGAAAAAAGTCGAAGGTGTTATAAAGATCGAAGTAGATATAGATGAAAAAACAGCGACAGTGATCGTCGCGAGTAAAGACGTCGATACATCTCTTCTGGTTGCTGCGGCAACGAATATTGGATTTCCCTCTGTTGTTAGAGAGCCGTAACTACCGGCGATTAAGGCCGGTTTGTATAATATTTTAGAACGGGATTGAGTTTGCAAACTACAAAAAAGAAAACTGACTACCGCCATCTCATACTTGGTGGAATCGCTGCATCGCTCACGGCGAGTATTTGCTGTCTCGGCCCGTTAGCACTTTTGGCAACGGGTGTAAGCGGTGCTTGGATGAGCAATCTCATGTTCTTCGAGCGCTATCAACCGATCCTTATCGCTGTAACGCTTCTCGTATTCGTGCTTGCCGGACGCAATGTATTCTTTACTACCAATGCGGTGGATGATAATGATAGCTGCGAAGAGAGAGGTCCTGATTGGAAGAAGGCGTCGGTTTTCGCCGCAAGTTCTTGCTTAGCTCTGGTGTTTATAAGCAGTGAATACTGGATTCTATTCTTAGTCTAACTCCCTCCAGCGTAGTTGGCCTGATTTGACATAATATCGATCCATTCCTATCAATTCCCTTACTCTATAGATGAGTAACAGATAGACTCCGCCTACAAAATCCTCCTCTGGCAACAGCATGAACTCAGAAACAAAGTCTACTGAACGTGATCCGGCTTATGGTTGGTTGATGGTGTTTGTCGTGTTTACTCTGAGCGGACTGTCATTCGGAGCCCTTGGAGCTATATCAGTTTTCTTAAAACCCCTGTCAGCAGAATTTGGCTGGGGAAGGGCAGAAACTTCACTCGGTTATACGGCGATAGCATTTTCCTCCGCATTGTTTGGAGTTCTCTGGGGCTTTGTGGCGGACAAATATGGCTCGCGCTGGTTCGGCGTTGTCGCTGCCATAACAATGTCTCTTTGTCTGTTCATGTTAAGTGCGCAGACGAATATTTTTCAGTTCTATGCGTTCTATTTTCTATTTGGTGCGTTCGGCAATGCTATGGCGTCTACGCCTTTGTTTGCAAACGTGGGATTCTGGTTTCGACACAACCCTGGCCTTGCTCTGGGCCTCACCGCATCGGGCGGTGCGATCGGCCAGGGTGTCGTACCGTATTTTGCTGGAATGGCGATCACCGCTAATGGTTGGCAGTGGGCCTATCAGGCGATGGCGATTTCTTACTTGGTAATAGCGTTGCCGATTGGGTTCCTCGTGCGTGAATCTCCTAGGCGTCAGAAAGCGCGAGTATCACCGGAAACTGAAGTGCGGCATTTTCCTCTGTCTGAGAAAGAGGTTGTGCTGTGGATGAGTCTTGCCGTTATGTTTTGTTGTAACTGTATGGCTGTACCGATTGTGCACCTTGTACCAATGCTTACCGATGCGGATTACACCTTGCAGTTCGCGACTAGCGTCTTTCTCGTGCTGATGTTAGCTGGGGGTGTAGGCCGTATTGTGGGGGGGAAACTAGGTGATATGATTGGAGCTTTGCCGACTTATATTATTATGTCGGTTGGACAGACTGTCTCGGTATTCTGGTTTCCTTATATGGACCAAGCTTGGAGTCTCTACCTACTCGCTGTGATCTTCGGTTTTACCTATTCGGGTGTGATGTCCAGCATTTTGGTGTGCGTTAGAATGATGGTGTCGGCGCTCTTCTCGGCTAGAGCCATGAGCGTGACGTCGTTCTTCGGTTGGACCGGCATGGGTCTAGGCGGGTTCTTTGGCGGCTTGTTCTACGATATGAATGGTGACTACAAGCTGTCTTTCGCGTTCGCCTCGCTAATGGGGCTGCTGAATATTATTGTACTCACGGCGTTCTATACGCGGGCGAAGGGTCAGCGCATTAGCGCCTCGCCCCAGCCGGCTTAATAAAAATGTCTAAGTGAAAAAAGAGATGTACGTTTAGTTAAGTTGAACGCCGCGGAATATTTCTCTTCTCTGAACGTAGCCCTCTGGCATGGGCAGCACATTGTTGCTGCTCTCATACGCCTCGTAGTCGGCGAGCATTTCTGCATAGCGTTCGGGCTCGATCTGCTCTAGATCGCGTGCTTCTCCAGGATCTGTTTTGATATTAAACAGATGCCATTTTCGGTCATTAACGGCGCTGCGATTAAATACCAACTTATAGTCTCCCTTGAACAGAGCGCGGTTACCGCCAAGCTCATAGCCAATAGCTTGAGACTCGCTGTGAATGTCTGACTCGCTGCCTTGTAGAAATTCAGAGAAATCAGTGCCGATAATTTCTTCGATTGAATTACCCTTCCAATTGCCGTTATGTTTCGCAAGATCTACTAAACTAAGAATGGTAGGTGTAAGGTCAGTGACGAATACAAACTCGTCAGTCATTTCATTCTGTTTGCTAATGCCAGGGCCAGACATGACCAGAGGTACGCGCAAACCACCCTCGCTGGCGTAGAATTTATAATAAGCGAGTGGGGAGGCAGCTATTGTTGCGTTATTAGGTCCTATTGCATTAAAAGAATTTGCCTCGCCCAGTGTTTCTAAGTCAGAGTTATAACCCACTCTATCAAACCAATTCCCCATTCCCAGAGCTGCTTGTCCGTTTACCCCAATTAGGTTGGAACCTTCGGCGCCGTTGTCTGAAGTGAAGACGAATATTGTATTCTCGAATTCTCCGATTTCTTTTAGGTAGTCCATTAGCCGCCCAATATGCATGTCCATCGCATCCACCATTCCCGCATAGACTTCCATACGTCGAGCGTGATGAATTTTTTGTTCTTCACTCAGGCTATCCCACTCTAATGTTCCTGGGGTAACTACCGCCTCGGTATCGCGAGGAACGACACCGGCAGCCTCGGCGGCGAGCCGTCTTTTCTCCCTCATTACTACCCAACCTTCGTCATACATTCCGGCATACTTATCGGAAAATTCTTTGGGAGCTTGGACGGGCATGTGCACGGCTTGAAAAGGCACGTAAGCAAAGAAAGGTTCGTCATCCGCTTCATTCTCTGCGATGAACTCGATTGTTTTATCGATGAAATACTTAGATGAATAAAAATCGTCGGGAAGTGCATGTCGTTCCCCGTCGGCATACCAATTAGCTTGCTCATAGATTGGCAGGTAGGGACGCTGATCCCAATTGTCCGCGCCAGTATCCGCCATAGCAATGGTGCGATCGAAGCCTCTTGAAGAGGGTAGCAGTTCCGGCGTATGGCCTAAGTGCCACTTGCCAGTCATGTAAGTGTGGTAGCCCGCGTCCTGAAGAATTGTAGACAGTGTTACGACTTTGTCATTGAGCACGCCTTGATAGTTTTCATACTGCTGCTGTTCAGGTGGAAGCGCCTCTGGGATATTTGGCACACCATTGCGATGACTATCGACGCCAGTTAGCAGCATGGCTCGCGCCGGTGCACAGCTCCCCGCCGTATGGTAATTGGTAAACGAGATTCCTGAAGTTGCGAGTTCGGCGATATTTGGCGTGTTAATTTCGCTGCCAAATGGAGAGATATCGGTGAAGCCCAGATCATCTGCGAGTATTAGAACGATATTGGGTCGCGTTTCTTGCTGTGCCATAGCAGAGTTGAATGAGCCAGCGGCAAGAGTAAGCAGTGCAGTTGTTAAGATTAACGATTTGGAAATCATATGGGCCCACAGTTATTTTTTGAATTCAAGAATGATTAGAAATATTCACGAGTGAGAATGCAAGCGGACTGAGTCAGCCTATATTTTTAATAGCTTGGCACTATCGCGCTACAACACAGCGCTCAGGCTGAACAGATCTTGGTAGCACAAGTGGTGCCGCTGTTACGCGTTCTTCGCTAGCGAGTTGATCATACGCAGCTTGCTGAAGTCCTTTTACTTGAGCGCGAGACATGCCTAACTCAAAGCCTGAACATTCGTTCTCGCCTAGCGAGCGCGGGTCTAGACCGGTTAGGTTGCCGAAGACGACAAGTGCCTCGAGATAGTAGCCATAGTCGCTAGCGTGATAGTGATCCCATGTCCAAAGGTTCATTAAATCTGTGTCGATTCCATCATAGGGATTGGGGTCTGCGATGCCACTTTCTATGGCGCGTGTCCAAGCCTGACCAACACCGTTTACTGATTTAACCGCAGCAGCTCCGGCGGCGGCTGCGTCATATCCGGCGCGTACGTCTATCGCCATCTGTGCTATAGGCATTCCATTCCAAGGGCTGTCAGTTCGATACACAAGATCTGCACGTGACCAGGTCGCAGTGAGAAACACTTCAACATCGGGGTTCAGACCTTGCAGAAAATTCGACATCTGAGCCGTGGTGTTGATGAGCACAGCTGGATTATTAGGGTTGCTACTATCTAGGGTGCTGAAGCCATGCATGACAACTTTATCCCAAGGGCGCCGTCCTATGACACCTAACTTGTTCTCGAGATGAAAATCCAATCCACTCCCACCTCTAGTCTCGAGATATACATCGTAGTCTAAGCCAGCTTGATCGGTGAAAGACTTAAAGAGCGCAGGGACCCCGCCAATACCTTCGTTGTTGAGATCGGTTACTGAGTCTGCGCGATAGAATTTCGCGGCTGAGCCATAGGCGTAAGTGAAGCTATTGCCTATAAACAGGGCGCTTGTTTCTGCTAAGGAAGTAACTGAGCTAAATGTTACAACTAGAGTTGCGTATAGGGTGATTAAGTATTTCATCGATTGATCCTTATTTTTCTTTTTAACCCAATGACGTTGAAAGCAAGAATAAAAGCTCACTGCGTCCAAACCCTTGCTTAGAATGGACGCAGTAGCGCTGTTCTAATTCGCAGCAGCAGCATCCAGTATGCGTAGAAAATTTCCGCTCCAAATTTTATTGATGTCTGTTTCGGAATAGCCGCTCTTTAATAAGCCTGCGGTAAGGTTCATCGCTTCGCTGGCGTCGTTGTAGTCATCTATGCCGCTGCCATGATTGAAGTCATTGCCGATGCCTATATGATCGATGCCTATGCGGCCGACGATGTAATCGATGTGCTCGATCATATTGTCTGTGGAAGCTGGCCCGAGAAGTTCGCTAACAGCGGCAGTGAATGCAGATCTTTCTGTAAGGTCATCAATTTCCCAATAGAGTTCGAAAGGGTAGTTGTATTCTATCGATATTCCCGCCGCTACCCGCAAGGCTACTAATTTTCTTATAAACTCGGGCTCAGAGATATTGATCAGATAACCCTTAAACGCAGCGACGTGAATTACTCCGCCATTCTCGCCGATGCGATCAATTTCTTCATCGCTAAGATTGCGAGTTACATCTGAAACAGTTTTCGCATTTGAGTGACTTGCAATTATTGGACTTCTCGTTAATTCAAGCACTTGCAGAGTTGCTGCTTTGGATAACTGTGAGACATCTACAAGTGCGCCCAGAGCCTCGATTCGTTCAACGGCAGCTACACCCAAGGCAGATAATCCGCCGTGTTCTTCGGTAACCTCAAAGGCACCAGTTTCACCGCTAAACTCTGGTCGTGAGGAATCAGAAAAAGCATTATGCCCGAGATGGTTGAGACCAAATATTCGAACACCTTCTGCATAGAATTCATCGATTGCGGAAATATTTCCCTGCAGAGAGCGAGCATTCTGAAATCCTAGAATTAGTGCAGATTTTCCTGCCTCGTGAGCAGCGACGATTTCACTGGAAGTAGTCGCGATAACAACTTGGCCCTGACTTTCTTCTACTAGTGTTTTCACAGCGGCTATTTTTTCATCTGCCTCGGCTCTAGCTGCCGCATCGCCTTCCATCGTTCTGGGGCCAGGGCCAACAGCCACAGACATGACTACGGCGTCGACTCCACCGGCACGCATCTTTTTGGGATCTACCTTCGATGTTCCGTCGGCACTCATGTAAGCCCTCGATGTTGAAGGAATTACGATGTCGGCATGCGCATCTAAGACTAAGCTAGATTCATGGATTTCGGCGGCGGATGGGCTGGAGCTAGCGTCTCCAGCTTCAGTCTCAACTGAGACGGATTCGTTATCTGAGCATGATGCTATGCCTGCGAGAATGAAAAACAGTAATAGGCTTTTTCGAACCTTTCCGGCAGTGTTTATGTGTAGCATTTTTTAACTCCAACAATTTTTAGATACTGAATTTTCATTCAGGTGCCAATTTAAGATCTTCCCTCAAAGTGCGTGAAGCGAGATAGAAGTGAATGCTCGACCAGACCATAACAGTCGGCAGAAGTATCGCCATCGAGTAGCGCAACGAATCTATTCCCATTGAGGGTTCAAGCATGTCACTTAGGAAGCCGACGGCGAACGGTCCAATGCCCAAGCCAATGATATTGATGGCAAGAAACAAGATCGCTGATGCCGTCGAGCGCCACCTTAATCCAACCAAGTTATGTGTGGTAGCGATGGAATTGCCGAGGTAGACGTTCTGTAACAGGCCTGGGATAAACGCACAGACTAGCGCCACGTATGTGTTCCCTGTGAGTAGGACGATTAGAAGAAATGGTACAACTGTGATTGTCGCGAGTCCGGGAATCCATTGATACCAGCGCTTGTCGCGTTTCCCGAGCTTGTCGCCCAAGATACCTCCAAGAAGTATACCGATTGCGCCAAATAGCCCTGTCGATAGTGCGAGCCAAGTTCCCAGTTCGCCCGTAGACATTCCATGACTTCTAATAAAGAAAGAGGCTAACCAATTTACGGTGCCGTATCCAGCGAAGGCATTGAGCCCACAAGCGAATGCCATGTGGCGAAATGTCTTTCGTTTCCACAGCAGTGATATTACTTCCTTGAAGGGCACCTGAGTTTCGGACGCAGTTCTATTTTCCATCAGCCCACGAATTGGTTCGCGGACGGTCGTTCGTACCAGAATCGCTAGTAGGATGCCTGGTATGCCGACAACCATGAATGCGATCCGCCATCCGAAGAACTCATTGAGCCAGCCACCGAAGAGAAAGCCGAACAGGATGCCGAGATTTACGCCGGTTGAATAGAAAGAGAGCGCGGTCGCACGTTTCTCGGGTGGGAAAATATCGGAGACTATGGAGTGTGAGGGAGGACTACCTCCTGCTTCGCCGATTCCAACACCGACGCGGGCGGCGAGTAGCTGGGCGTAGTTCTGCGCAAAGCCGCTTAGCGCCGTCATTGCGCTCCATAGGCCTACAGACACAGCGACGATATTTCTTCGATTGCTACGATCTGCAAAGCGCGCGATAGGAATGCCCGCGGTGACATAGAACATCGCGAAGGCGAAACCTGTTAATAACCCTAATTGGCTGTCGGATAACGACAGATCGACTTTGATGGACTCCTGCAAGATAGAAAGCAGCTGCCGGTCAATAAAATTGAAGGTATAGACAATGGTTAGAACGACAAGTGCATAGTTTCTTGTTCGTGGACTGGCGTAAGGGTTTACCTGCGGTATTACAGGAGGGGTGGTCTTTCCATCTGTGTGATCTGTCATAACAGGCTCTTCTTATTATTTTGCGCGAGATATCTACGGAGAATAGTCGGGCCCAGCGCAAAAAACTAGCTAATTTAAACAAGGATACTTTCTAGGGGGTTCGAGCTGCAGCTACGCTTGATCAATAACTTGGAGGAATTGCCATTCTCTTTGTTATCGTTAAAAACGATAATATATATCGTTATATATCGTTTTACCGATTAATCCGTGCTGGGTAGAGTAGGCCCGTACTCTTGACTCAACGTAATTTTAACAAGCACAGACGGAGACCATTCGAATGCTGAAAAAAACCTTATCCAGAACATTCATCGCCTTTCTTGGGCTTTTCGCGCTCGCGCCAGTCAATCTGGCCAGCGCCCAAGATCAAGCGCAGGTGGCAACCAATGCTTATTGGTGGCCCAATCGGCTCAGTCTCGAGCCGCTTCGTCAGAATTCCCTAGCCTCCGACCCTCATCGAGGCGAATTCAATTACGCAGAGGCCTTCGCAGGCTTGAATCTGCAGGCTGTAACAGCCGACCTAGAGCAGTTGATGACCACGTCGCAAGACTGGTGGCCGGCCGACTTCGGTCACTACGGACCGTTCTTCATCCGCATGGCATGGCATAGTTCTGGTACCTATCGATCTGTCGACGGTCGCGGTGGAGCCGATGGCGGGATGCAGCGTTTCGCTCCACTGAATAGCTGGCCCGACAATGCCAACCTCGATAAGGCGCGCCTACTTCTATTACCAATCAAGCAGAAATACGGCCGTAATATTTCATGGGCTGACCTTATGATCCTCGCGGGCACGGTAGCTATGGATTCCATGGGATTCGAAACCCTGGGATTCGCGGGTGGACGAGTCGATGCTTGGGAGCCCGAAGAAGTGAACTGGGGCCCAGAGGGCGAATGGCTTGCGGCAGATCGCCGTAACGATCGAGGAGAGCTCGAAGGTGCATTAGCCGCGGTACAGATGGGTCTCATCTATGTGAACCCAGAAGGCCCTGGTGGAAATCCTGATCCACAGGCGGCAGCAGATGCGATTCGTGAGGCGTTTGGCCGCATGGCAATGAATGATGAAGAGACAGTTGCACTTATTGCTGGTGGTCACACCTTCGGCAAGGCACACGGTGCTGCGCGCCCTGATGAGCATGTAGACGTTGAGCCCGAAGCTGCGAGTATTGAGCAACAGGGCCTGGGCTGGAAGAATAGCTACGGCACAGGCAATGCAGGCGATACCATCACTAGTGGATTAGAAGGAGCCTGGACTATCGATCCCGCTGCTTGGACTCATAACTACTTACAAAACCTATATGGTTATGAATGGGTGCAGACTCGCAGTCCCGCAGGTGCGATTCAATGGGAACCGGCTGAAGGCGCAGCTTCAAGTCTGGTGCCAGATGCACACGATCCATCGAAGCGCCATGCCCCGATGATGTTCACAACCGACTTGGCTCTCAAGGTTGATCCTGGGTATCGCGCGATCACTACGCGTTGGTTGGAAAATCCAGAGCAGTTCGAAGATGCGTTTGCACGAGCCTGGTTCAAGCTTACTCATCGAGACATGGGGCCAAATTCTCGCTATTTGGGCGACCTGGCACCAAGTCAAGAGTTTATCTGGCAGGATCCGATTCCTGTAGCCGAACATAATCTTGTTAGCAGCCGCGACGTGAGTCGACTGAAACGTGAGATCTTGGATTCTGGACTAAGTACGGCAGAGCTAGTTCGAGCTGCCTGGGCTTCGGCATCGACCTATCGCGGCACGGATATGCGCGGTGGGGCTAACGGAGCGCGCGTTCGATTAGCGCCGCAGAAGAACTGGTCAGCTAATGATCCGCAGGAACTGGCGCGAGTTGTTGACGTGCTAGGCACAATTCAGAGCGAGTTCAATGAGAGAAACTCGGTTAAACAGGTATCACTCGCTGACTTGATGGTTCTTGCGGGCAACGCGGCGATTCAGCAGGCGGCAGAGCAGGGTGGTCATAGTGTGGAAGTCGCATTTGTTGCTGGGCGCGGCGATGCAACGCAGGAAAATACCGAAGTTGACTCATTCGCGATACTTGAGCCGACAGCTGATGGTTTTCGCAATTATTTCGCCGTAGGCAACTCGCGTTCACCGGCCGAAATGCTCATAGAGAAGGCTGCTTTGCTCAATCTGACCGTGCCAGAGATGGCGGCGTTAGTCGGCGGCATGCGAGCTCTCGATGCGAATACCGGGCAATCGAAGCATGGTGTCTTCACCGACCAGCCGGGTACGTTGAGCAATGACTTCTTCGTCAATCTGATCGACCTCAATGTAGTGTGGAGCAGATCCGCTTCCGAGGAAGGCATCTTTGAGGGGCGTGATAGAGCAACGAGTGAATTGAAATGGACGGCGACACCTGCCGATCTCATCTTCGGTTCCAATTCAGAACTCCGTGCGATAGCGGAATTCTATGCATCTGAAGACTCGAAGGAACAGTTCGTGCAGGACTTTGTAAGTGCATGGACTAAGGTCATGATGCTCGATCGCTTTGACTTGATGTAAATAGTAACCTTAGTACTAATCTTTATTGGGCCGGCGTTCTCTTTGAGCGCCGGCTTTTTTTTTGCTGTGTATTTTTTCAAGAGAATGCTGCTACTAACTTTGGCACAAAAAAGAGCGGAGAGACTGGTTCAGTCTTTCCGCTCTCTTGGCTTCTCTCTACTAAGCACTAGCTAGGATGTTCTTGCCTGTGGGTGCGATTTATTCTAAATGCTATAGCTCTATGTCCAAGCTGTAGCCAACTACGAATTTAATGTCGTCGTTGTCTAGAGCGTCAGGGCCGGCATCATCCAGATCGGTGGAAGTGATCATGAAGCTGAAGCCATCTTTAGCGATAGAAACGTTGTAGTCCATGTAGTTGCCTGGTACGCCGTTGAAGGCCTCAGAGAAATCACCTTCGTGATGACCAATATGGAAGCCTAGGTCGACGCCGTTACCGATTGTAGTACCATAGTCAGCATACAGATAAGTTGCTTCGCCGAAACCGAAATCCTGGCCTGGACCTTCATCAGCTTCAGTATTGGTTAGCACGTTCAATCCAAAAGTAAATGGACCAATACCGATCGAGCCATACAGTTCGCCGAAGTCGAACTCGGCTTCTGCGTCATAGTTATAGTAGAGATAGCCGATGTCGTAGCTGATTCCGCCGGCCTCGCCGGCAAAGCCTCCGTAGATGTCATGCTCATATGAATACACATCGTCGGCAGCATAGCTTACGTTTGAAGCCCATGTGCCTAAGTAGAAACCGCTGTCAGCCGCATAGTCGACTCCGCCGGAGATAGCGGCTTCGTTTACTGTCTGAGTAAGGCCGCGCCAGATGTAGTTGTTGGAGGCTGCGAAGTTAGCAGACCATTCATCTGCTTGAACGGTTCCAGCTGAAATAAAGAGTCCCGCCGCGGCGAGTGAAAGAATTCGTGAATTCATGTCTTGTATTATCCCTTTGTTGATAGTGGTGGGGGGTGATCAATTCCACCCGTTACAAGGTATTGAGCAAGAGATGTGCCAAAAAAAAAGTCTTGGTTTCTGCACCATTGAGGGCGGCTGGGGTGCATATTCTAGCGAAATCGCCCTACATTGGTGCGTCAAAATAGTGCGTTGACTCGAAATGGGGCGGCGCTGGCTCTTGCTCTAGATATTTAGAATGAAGGCCCAAAAAGCCCTATGCTAGCTCTGTAGTATTCGCGTGGTGCAGGAGAGCTATGCGTGGTTAGATGCTTCGCTAGCACAGGGGCCTGCTTGGACAAGTCGATGAAGATTAGGTAATTCAAACTTATTTCAATTTTGTTAAGAAAATATGTCGAATCCGTAATTATTGTCATTAATCTGTAATATTTTGAGAATAAAGTATCGGTCAACGAAAACAACCCGAATGAACGCTCACAGTAAGGGCGGTTTGCGCGATAGCATGAACTGTACAGAGTCTTAAAAAGAAACCCTACTGGAGTCGAAGAGACCTATGAGAAATCAAAATATTGTACTAATAGGCCAGTTGGTCGCCACGGGAGCATTAGTCCTTTCAGCTTCTGTTGCACAAGCGGCGGAGAAAGAGCTCTTGGACATTCTGTTGAGCAATGGAGCGATAACTGAGGAACAGTATGATGATTTGCTGGAGAAAGAAGAGCTAGAACAGCAGGATGTGGCTGAGATTAACTTCGGCGGTGGCAGCGGATTGAATGTCACTTCAGGAGATGGACGTTTCGAAGCAGAGATAGGCGGTCGCCTCCACTTAGATTACGTGAACCATGATTACGATTCTCGAATGGGTATAAGGCCGATTAGCGGCACCGAGGTGCGCCGGGGTCGTATAGAGATAGACGGGGTGTTCGATAAGAATTGGGGCTATGCCGCTGAATTTGATTTCGCTAGAAATAAGGTGGTATTAAAAGATATTAAGGCAGGCTATGAAGCTGATAGTGGCGCTACTTTCTACGTCGGGAATCAGAAGCAGCCGTACAGTCTATCTTTGGAAATGAGTTCTAATGATATTCCTTTCGTAGAACGCAGTGTTGATAACTTCTTGGCGGCGACGTTCACAGATCGCGCGATCGGTGCACGCTATGAGAATAGCGGCAGCAACTGGTTCTTCGCCGGAGGCGTTTTCGGAGAATCTCTTAAGGAAGGTACAACTACAGGTGACGAAGGTTGGGGATCTTCTGCACGTTTTGTCTACTCGCCAGTTATCGAAGACAACTCCGTAGTGCATCTGGGTATTCGTGGATCTTATCGCGAGATGGATATAGCTACACCAACGTTAAGCATCAAAAATAAGACTACTGACTTCTCAGGTCTGAGCATCGTCAGCACAGGTGCGCTCGCAGATGCGGAATCTGCCTCTTTGTTCGGTCCAGAGATTGCAGCCTCGTTTGGATCGCTCTATTTATTCGCAGAACACACGACTACGCAAGTTGCTCGTAAGGGAGCTTCTACTCTGGACTTTTCTGGATGGCATGCTGCTGCTTCTTGGAGCCTGACGGGGGAGAGTCGTGCAGCGCGCTACAGGATGAATGCAGGCGAATTTAAGAGCATCAGGCCGAAAAGTGATTTCGACCTGAGCAATGGAACATGGGGCGCGTTCGAAGTTTCGGCTCGCTATGCCACGATAGATCTCAACGACGGCGACATCCTCGGCGGTGAAGAGGATGCACTTTCCCTAGCTTTGAATTGGTACCCAAATCGCAACTTGCGCATTATGGCGGACTGGACGCGCATATTGGATACCGACGAATCCAACACTGTGCGCATGTTCGCGCCGGACATGAACGTATTCATGTTGCGAACTCAGTGGAACTACTAGACGGTCCTACATGGTAGTTAAGCCCTAGACAGTCTATTAGATATCCCCTGGCGGGCAGTAATTCATCTCTGCGTTCTGCTCGCTGGTATGCGCAACACTCATCCTCTATCCCCGTACCCCGGCGATATCCACCTCAAGTGGCTGTATCGCTTGAGCTTGTATATAATTGCAACTAAGTTCAGAGCCGCTTCCTCAGTTGCTGCCCACTATTACTCGCGTTAAATTCGAAGCCCTCCATTATGATTTCTCAAACAAGAGAAAATAAGATTTTGCCAAATCGAGCTGTGCTTCCTACGCTTCTTTTTCTTGTGTCCCTGTCACTTGCGCATACCGAGCCTGCGGTTTCTCAAGAAGAAGAGATAGAAGAGATTATTGTCACTACGACTCGAAGTCGTCGGAGTTTTGAACAGCAGCCAACCCGAATTGAAGTGTTAGGCTCAGAGGAGATGAATGAAAAGGCGAATATGAAGCCGGGTAATATTCGTATGTTGTTGAATGAGAGTACGGGCATTCATGTGCAGCAAACCTCGGCGACAAGTTTTAATTCCAGCATACGTATTCAAGGACTCGATGGGAAATACACTCAGCTGCTTCGCGATGGAATGCCTCTATATGGAGGTTTCTCCGGCGGCTTAAGCTTACTGCAAGTCGCGCCCTTGGATCTTGAGCAGGTTGAGGTCGTCAAAGGCTCGAACTCTACTCTCTATGGCGGTGGTGCAATCGCGGGGATTGTAAATCTCATTTCAAAGAAACCGGATGGCGAGTCCGAACGCTCACTCTTGTTGAATGGCACTTCGGCGGGTGGGGTGGATGCTAGCGGGTTCTTTTCAGGCATGAGCGGAGATGTCGGAGCTAGCCTTTTTACTTCGTACAATACTAGCGAGGCTTACGATCCTGCAGACAATGGGCTGAGTGCTATACCCGAGTTTGAACGATGGACCTTTAATCCTCAGCTATTCTTCGAGGGCGAGAGAAGTGAACTTCGGCTAGGGCTAAGCGCGGTAGTTGAAGACCGCTTAGGCGGAGGCATTGACTTCATAAAAGGGAGGCGTGATGTGCCAGCCTACTATGAAGATAGCTCGACCGAGCGCTTATCCACGCAATTAGAATACGTAACACAATTGGATTCAGGCAATGAATTCGTGCTTCGCAACAGTGTAAATCACTTTGAGCGTGAGCTCGATGTGCCGGGGTTCTCTTTCTCGGGCACGCAGATCTCCAGTTTTAGTGAGGCGCACATTGTAGGTGCTTCAGGCGCACTGGACTGGGTTGCAGGGTTCAATATCTGGACAGAAGATTTCGATCAAGAGGCAATATTCAGCGGTTCCAGTTTGGACTTCAATAGTCAGACCGAAGGCGCGTTTGCTCAGGGAACTTATCTCCTCACAGACCGCTGGATAATTGAAGGTGGCCTGCGGATAGATCATACATCCGACTATGGCAGCTTCATCTTGCCGCGGGCTTCGCTGCTCTATAAGCCTGCCTCTGACACGACGATACGAATCGGCGGCGGACTTGGTTACAAGGAGCCAACACCGTTTACAGAAGAGGCAGAAAGCATTCAGTACCGCGGAGTGTTGCCATTAGATATTTCGAATCTTGATGCCGAGCAGTCGGTGGGAATGAATTTCGATATCAACAAGAGCTTAGAGATCGGAAGTAATCTGTCTCTGAATCTCAACCTTTTACTTTTCTATACGCGCGTGGCTGATCCTTTGCGTTTAATTCAGATAGATACGGATCAGTTTGCATTTCGCCAGCCGAACGACACCTTGGATAGCAGAGGTACTGAGATCAATGCGGTATTCAGATGGGATGATTTTAAAATATTCCTAGGCTACACACATGCCGACGTGGAGGAAAATACAATTGGAGGTGTT
>Ga0308009_10000298_pt1 | contig 40070 bp, 36 predicted proteins | sample Neamet127_FD_203134 | JGI IMG/M metagenome (GOLD analysis project Ga0308009, IMG submission 203134) | Marine microbial communities from water near the shore, Antarctic Ocean - #127 | ecosystem: Environmental > Aquatic > Marine > Unclassified | place: Southern Ocean | collected 2014-07-24 | reverse complement strand
TATGAAGCAAATAGCACTGTCTGGGCACGGTGTTGTTATGTTGCCCACTTTTATCGTGTGGGATGCTTTGGCAAAAGGCGATCTAGTGCCAATTCTTGAGAATTACTCGCTAGTCACTATGCATGCTTATGCGGTTTACCCATCCACCGGCTACCTGCCAAGAAAGGTTAGAAGCCTGATTGATTTTCTTGTTGAGCGCTTTGGGGACAAACCCTATTGGGATTAGCCAGTTCCACTATTTACTGGCAGCAGATCGCTGCACAGTCAGCAAAGCCACACCTAAGATAATTACCCCGCCGCCTATGAGCATGCGTTGGTTGACCATTTCTTCTAAAAATAACCAGCCACCCAAAGTAGAGAATACAGGTAGCAAAAGCAAATAGGGGGCAGCTTTAGAGGCAGGATATCGCCCCAAAACATGGTACCAACAGGTATAGCCAAGGGCAGTCATCACGATGCCCAAATAAGCCACAGCTCCCCAAATGGCAAAGCCTGCATGGCTAATATGATGCCAATGTTGGTCTTCCATAATAAATGAGGCAACAAATAGCTGAGGCGCTGCAAATACTGACACCCAAGCAATGGTCGCCATGCCCGAAAGCTGATTAGGCTGTTTTTGACTTAAGCGACGCATGAGTGCTTGCCCTAAAGCCCACATAAAAGCCCCACCAATGGTTAAGCTAATACCCAACCATTTATCCACCAAGTTTGGCGCCCCCGTAAAAATATACATACCCACAAACGCAACAGCCAAACCCACAAGCTGGCGCATGCTAAGCTTATCGCCAAGCCACAGCGCGCTAATGAGTAATAAGAAAGGTGTTTCAATCTGCACGATTAAGGCGGTTGTGCTGGCGTCCAAGAGTTTTAAGCCGTTATAAGACAACCCATATTGTAAGGTAGACCCTATTAATGCGACCAAAGCTAAAGATTTGCGCATGCCTTTGGGCACAGGCACAAACCACACCAAAAGCAATGCTGTGACAGAAAAACGCAAAGCCATAAGTAATATAGGAGGAAACTGATCTACAGCAGGCTTGGCAATGACCAAACCCATACCCCAAATAAGGGGCACCATAAGGGCGATTAACACATCAGATAATTTCATAAATTAGACCCTCACTTTGTAGCTGATCTAGATACTACAAGGCCTATTGAAGCTGTGCTAATAAATACGCGTCAAGAGCTTACTAAAAAGCTACCCAACGCTTTACTATTACTTTTACCAGTCTATTGTTTGGCCATTCCAATCCACATAAGACAGTAAACCATCTGGCTCCAAATCACTCATGATGTTAGATAGTTGTGACGCTACAAATTCTGGAGTGAATAATTTACCACTAGGCACCGACGCTTGAAAAGGCTTAGATAAGCCTGTGTCTGTAGTGCCTGGATGAAAAGCCATCAACTTAACGTTTTTAGCTCGTCTGGCGTATTCAATGGCCATGTTTTTCAGCACCATATTCAACGCAGCCTTAGAGGCACGGTAAGCATGCCAGCCACCCATACGGTTGTCACCTATGCTACCAACTCTAGCGCTCAAAGTGGCTACCACACATGGAGTCGAGCCTTTGAGCACTTTAAAAAGAAGCTTTAACCAAAGTGTAGGCACTACCGTATTACTTTGAAAGACCTCATGCAAAGCATCAGCATTGATATCTTCAAGGCGTTTTTCAGGCCAAAGCGTATCTGAATGCAGTAAGCCATGGCAAACACACACGCGGCTAAACTGCCCTTGGTAAGGTGTAAGCTGATCTGCTACTTGTGCCATAGAGACTTCATTGTATGTGCATGTAATCCAAACCAGCTTACTTTTAAGGTCTTCTGGCATCACCGAAAAATCAGGTCGAACCTGGCTACTCACTGCAAATACATTGGTAATGGTAGGGTCGGCTAAAAACTGAGCTACTAAGGCAGTGCCCAAACCACCGCTGGCGCCCAAGATTAATGCGTGATGATTGTCTTGCATAATCACTTCACATCCTCTTTTTTCGCACATGGTTCACAACGGCCTTTACCTGTGACAAGGGCAGATATACGGTGGCGATAACGGGCGAAAAACCGGTAGCCAAGCTGCGCTAATTGCTTAAATACTGGCCAGCGCAAAATTGCTACCCAATGGCCCTTTCCCACCAAGGCCCACGAGTGATAGGTGACATCTAAACCATAAATAATACTGCCATCGCTCCACTGCCCGTGCAAAACTAGATCAGCTTTTTTAACATCTATATGGGGGAACCGTTCGGTAAAAAAAGGCGCATAAATGTCTTCAAAGGCTATTTTTTTGTCACGATCCAGCTTTTCAAGGTGTCTAATTTCGGACGCACATAAAGGACAACCGCCATCAAAAAACATTGTTAATTGTGTCATATTAAAATTCCAACAAAATAATCATTAATAGGTGCAATGCCAAAACCACAAAACTTAGCCGCTGCCGCATCAGCCAATAGGCACTTTTAATTTCGCTTTTTACCTCATTATGGCTCCACTCCACCCATAATAAGCTTACATATCCAAACATTAATACAAGCAGGCAAATCACAAGCATTTGCGGTAAAACAATGCCAAGCAGCAATGCAAACCATGCAAATAGTGCAAGTATGTTACTCATCAAAATAGCACCCAGTGCTGCATTATGACTCTTGAGACCCTGCCCATTTGCCCAAAGGGTACCCGACATAAAGCTTAAGATGATGGCGCTGTAAGTGGTGAAAAAATAGGCTACCAAAAAAGCAGGAAAAGGCCCCCATGGATAAACCAAAAGCAAACTAAAGCCAAACCAGCGCTCAACTAAAAGCAGACCAGCAGACATTATAAAAGGCAGTAATCCCGCATAACCCAAGATGTGTATGAGCTTGAGCATGGGCATTTTCAAAAGGCCTGTGTTACCAGCCATGCGCAGTCCCATAGGTATAAATCAGCACACTAAAAAACTATTAGACTACCTACTATCTTCATGATTCTCAAGCCATGAGGGTTAGCTAATTTAGTCTTTACGCTACGCCGACAAAAATAATTTTTCTATTTTATTAGCAGCAACAAAGGTGCCCACTAAGGCACCTTTTTATTAGCGTTTAAACTAAAATGTAAGATGATATAACCCAAAACCCCAGAAGCTACAGAGCCTATAATGATACCAAGACGCTCATCAAACAAAAGTGGGCCCATTTCTCCAAAGGCCAATGAGCCTACAAATAAACTCATGGTAAAACCAATACCACAAAGAGCAGAGGTACCATACAAACTTAACCAGCTCATGCCCTTAGGCAACGCAGTGACCTTCAATCTAATACATAACCAACATAAACTGAATATACCCACTTGCTTACCCACAAATAGCCCAAGGCCAATGCCCATAGGTACGCTGTGCGTTAGCTGATCTGCCGTGACGCCTTGAAGAGAAATGCCAGCATTGGCAAAAGCAAACACAGGCAACACAAAAAATGCCACAACTGTGTGTAGATCATGTTCCATGCTTTTAAGGGGTGAATAGTCTGGCTGCTTTTTAGAGCGCATGGGAATAAACATGGCTAACACAACACCTGCTAGGGTTGCGTGCACACCAGACTTCAACATGGCCACCCATAGGATCACACCAATTAAAATATACGGACTTTTTGAAGTAACATTACGCTTATTAAGATAAAACAAAATAGGCATACAAACAGCAGCCACTATTAAGGATATCGCAGATATTTTGGAGGTGTAGAAAAAGGCAATAATCAGTATTGCACCGATGTCATCAAAAATGGCTAACGAGGTTAGGAATATTTTAATAGATGCCGGTACACGCGAACCAAGCAATGCCAAAACACCTAAAGCAAAGGCAATATCTGTGGCAGCAGGTATAGCCCAACCTTCTACCCCCACAGGATCATTTATATTGAAGTAGAGGTATATAAGAGCAGGCACAAGCATTCCCCCTATAGCGCCGACGCCTGGCAATATAATATTTCTTTTATCTGACAATTCCCCTTCAAGCATCTCTCTTTTTAACTCAAGGCCTATCAAAAAGAAGAAAATAGCCATCAAACCATCATTAATCCAAAGAATTAACGGCTTGGCAATTTCAAGCGGCCCAACACGTATTTCACCAGGAATAGAAAGAAAAGATTGGTAAATCCCTTCAAAAGGAGAATTAGCTAATATCATGGCTAGCGCTGCCGCCATAATAAGCATCATACCACCGGCAGATTCAAGCTTGAAAAATGACAAGGTCGTGGAATTAGATTGATTATGCATAATTGCCTCTAGGGGTTAATGGATGCAGATAAGTATTTATCGACCAAATGGACATATAGATTAATGCTTTTTGATTAATGTATTTACCACCAATAAGCTGTCCGTTAAAGACTCTTTCAAAGATGTGAAAACTCAATTAGTCAAGCTTAGGGTTTCTGTGTTGTCAGCAGCTATGTTAGTGTCTAGCATGCCTTTTGACTCACGATCAAACAGTGCCATAAAATGTAATACAAAATTGGGTGCCTGCAACAGTTGTTGAGCAACGTATAACCCGATGTATCCTGAAACTCCTGTCACCAAAACAGTGAGTAGCATCTTATTTCCTTTAGATGACAATAATACACACTACTGCACAGATAAAAAACAGATTGGGCTGTTTGATCAAATTGTTTACATTACATAAGTTGAGATGAAATTTTGCCAAGTAGCAATGAGGGCCAATCTAAATACACATATTGACGTATTCACAGTCGTCGTTGTAGGGGAAGAATCATAAGAAAATCAGTAAAATTATTAAGCTCATCCGTTGTTTAAAGCTAAAGCTGCTCTATTAAAAAGCCAGAATGACATCATACGATTCGCTGGAATACTTTTTACCAAAAATACCCGATTGCTCGAAATTTACATTTTCAATGTGACCAAGAGCGGCTTTCTCTTTTGATATTGCAATCATCTTAGATGAAATATCAATGGCATGAATATCTTTTACCAGACTAGAAAATTGGCAGGGGTTAGACCATGCTATCGAAGTAGCCGAAGCTTTTGACCGCTCTACTGATGTTGATTCTTCTGACTTCAAGCGATTCTACCGTGAGTTCATTAAAATCGAGATTGAGTTGCTAGGAGTGTTGTTAAAACGGGAGTATTCGAATTACTCTGACGAAGTTAAATACCTCTATGGTAATGAAACATGAACCAATCAATTTGGAACACGCTTAGTGTCGATATTTCAGCCTTTGCCGCTTAGCATTTCTATGATTATGTATAAGATTTTCAAGTTGGGTCTATCTCAAATGATGGTAGGCAATCCTGCCATATTGTCCATTTTAATGATTTCTGGTGCATAGGCTTTGCGACTGAATACGCGCTCGAGAAATGGTTCAAAGAAGGCTAATGGCTGGTTATCATAAAGTGGATCAAAGCAGTTTTGGTCCCAACGTTCGCAAAAATCAACGGCGGTTTGGTAATAAGCATGATCACTGTATTGGTCGCGTTCATTGGGATTCCAACCATCTAAATGGTGGGCGTAGTAAATCATTTGAAAAGCGCCGTGGTGTTCAACGACCCAAGTCACTTCTTCTCGCACAAATGGACGCAAGATTTCTGCTGCCATGCGGTCGTGATTCTGTGGGGCCAAGCAGTCACCTATATCATGTAGTAAGGTGGCCACAATCCAATCATCATCAGCTCCGTCATATCGGCTACAGGATATTAAGTTTTCAAATTTACCTGTATGATCTATTCGCTCATAATAGTGTTCTAAAGAACACAAATGATGAGTTAGCCTTTCGGTTAAGGTCTGAAGGGTTAAAAAATTGGCATTCGCTGGTTTAGACACGATTGTTGAAGATACACCATAAAACCTCAAATTTGCGATGGGTCGTTCCATTGAATGATATGCTCGTTCAATGGCTTGTTTACTGAACGATGGAGCGAGTAATAACTATGCGTCATAAAATAAACCTTTCCATTCTGCTAGCATTATTTTGGCTGCTGAACTCTGGGCACTACAGTAATCTGATGCTTTTCTTAGGTGTGCTTTCTATCGCTGTGGTTATCTTTATTGCTCATCGTATGGATGTAGTGGACCACGAGTCGCAGTCTATGGGCTTGTCTCTAGCATTTACAAAGTACGGCTTATGGTTGTCAAAGGAAATCATAGTCGCCAATGTGACCGTTGTTAAGCATATCTGGCTTGGTAATAAGACCATTTCCCCCACTATGACCAAGGTTAATGCGAGCCAAACAACAGACGTGGGTAAAGTGATCTATGCCAATTCAATTACCTTAACACCAGGCACTGTCAGTTTAGGGCTGGTGGGTGATGAAATAACAGTACACGCGCTCATTCGAGAAAATATCGAAGCCCTAAAGTCTGGAGATATGGATCGACGGGTGAGTCAATTGGAGAAGTCATGATAATTGCAGCCACTTTGGCCATTCTGGTAGTGATGGTGTTAGCCATCATCCGGGGCGTGATGGGCCCTAGTCTCTATGACCGCATTCTAGCCGTGAATATGTTTGGCACTAAAACTGTATTACTGATTTCTCTTTTGGGCTTTGTGATGGGGCGGCCTGAATTCCTAGATATAGCGATGGTTTATGCCCTTATAAACTTTATTAGTGTGATCGGTGTGTTGCGATTATTTGAGGCCTTTACTGCCAAGCATAATGGCAAAGTTGTTGAGCCTGCACAGAGAGATTTATAATGGATACATTACTTAATCTAGCCAGTTCTTTTTGCCTGTTATTGGGGAGTTTTTTGTGTCTATCAGGTGGTGTAGGCATTTTGCGCTTTCCTGACTTTTATACGCGCATGCACGCCGCTGGAGTATCGGACACCCTTGCTGCGGCTATGATCCTCATTGGCCTAATGCTGCAGATTCCTGAAACGTTGGTGATTATAAAGCTCATCATCATCCTCTTAATGACCCTATTTATTAGCCCTTCAGCAAGTCATGCTCTAGGCCGAGCTGCCTTGCTAAATGGTTTAACACCAGTCGTCGCTGGAGATAAAAACCATGCTGGACAGACCACTGAAGTAGGAGATAACCCATCGAAATCTTAATCGATATTGTCTTACTAACGCTTCTAGTGGGCATTGCCGTTGCCATTAACCAAATCAAAGATATGTTTGCTGTCGTTATGCTGGCGGGTATTTATGGACTTGTCTCTGCCAGTTTTTTTGTGACTTTGGACGCGGTTGATGTTGCGTTTACTGAAGCCTCTGTGGGCGCAGGTATTTCCACCTTATTAATGTTAACCACGGTGGCCATGACTGGCCGCACAGAGCATGAGGCCAGTCATAAGCCAATGCTGGCTTTGTTTGTGGTCATGGTGACGGGTGGTCTACTCATTTATGGCACCTTTGATATGCCGTATTTTGGCTCTGTTGATGCCCCTGTTCAGAACCATGTTGGTCCTCGTTATATTTTAGATTCCATGCAGGAAATTGGTGTGCCTAATATGGTGACATCGGTACTGGCAAGTTATAGAGGCTTTGATACCTTTGGTGAGGTCACGGTTATATTCACAGCGGGTATTGGGGTGTTAGCCCTATTGTCGGTCGTGCGGCGGCCAGAGGATGATACTGCCATTGAAGCTATTAATGATTCTATGCATGAGAAACATCTGATTTTACGAGTGGTCATAAAGACCTTAATCCCATTTATTCTACTGTATGCATTTTATGTGCAATTTCATGGTGATTTTGGCCCTGGTGGTGGCTTCCAAGCAGGGGTTATATTTGCTGCAGGCATTATCTTATATGCCATGTTGTTTGGACTTAGCGTAGCACGCCGAGTCATTAAGCAACCCTTAGTGCAGCTTTTATCCGCGATCGGTGTATTGATCTATGGCAGTGTGGGTGTGGTGTCTATGTTAAATGGTGGCAGCTTTCTGGATTACGGTGTGTTATCGGCCGATCCCATTGCTGGACAACACCTAGGCATTCTCTTAATTGAGCTGGGAGTGGGCGTAACGGTTGCGTCAGTGATGATCATTATCTTCTTCAGTTTTGCTGGACGCAGTGAATATCAACAGGCTAAAAAAGGTAAGTCCTTATGAGCATGATACTGGGCCTTTATAACTACTGGATTGTGATCGTTCTGATGATGATTGGTTTTTACATCATTATCGCCCATGGCCACCTTACCAAAAAAATAGTCGGACTAAATATCTTTCAGACGTCGGTATTTATTTTTTACATCTCTCTGGGAAAGGTTGAGGGAGGCACTGCACCTATATGGCAAGAAGGCATCCTACTTTACTCAAACCCACTGCCCCACGTGCTAATTCTCACTGCGATTGTGGTCGGTATAGCAACTACAGCTTTGGGGCTTGCTTTAACCATTAGGCTTAAAGAAGCCTATGGCACCATTGATGAAGATGAAATCCAAGCTATGGACAATCAGGCTATGGACAATCAAGACAAGGAATCTAAGCCGTGTTAGCGCACCTCCCCATATTACAAGTCATTGTGCCGCTCATGGCGGCCCCTGCCTGCTTGATTTTAAGAAGGCCACAACTGGTTTGGTTGTTTACTCTTTTAGCCAGTGCCTTAGCATTTATTATTAGTATTCTTTTGCTGCAGCAAGTCATGCAGACGGGCACCATTAGCTATGAACTAGGCGGTTGGAGCCCACCGTGGGGCATTGAATATCGTATTGATAAGCTGAACGCCTTTATTGCCCTTATTATTTCTGGCGTCAGCACCGTGGTGCTGCTGGCAGCGCAAACCAGCATAGAAAAAGAAATACCCCAAGACAAGCACACCCTATTCTATATCCTCTACCTATTATCCCTAACAGGCATGCTGGGTATCGTTACCACTGGCGATGCGTTCAATGTGTTTGTGTTCTTAGAAATATCTTCTCTTTCTGCGTATTCCTTAATTGCATTAGGTAGAGACAGGCGCGCCCTTTGGGCATCTTTTCAGTATCTGATTATGGGCACCATAGGTGCAACTTTTATTCTTATCGGTATCGGTCTCATGTATCAAATGACCGGCACCCTAAATATGGCTGACCTTGCCACTCGCTTACCTGAAGTTGCAGAGACGCGCACGGTTACCACAGCCTATGTCTTTTTTATTGTGGGTGTGTGCCTAAAGTTAGCTCTATTTCCTCTGCATTTATGGCTGCCCAATGCCTACGCACATGCACCATCAATCGTCACTGCATTTTTTGCTGCAACCTCGACCAAGGTGGCCGCATATTTGCTGATTCGCTTTACCTTTTCAATTTTTGGGGTGTCGTTTTCCTTTACCACCCTGCCAATGGAGATATTGTTCTTAGGATTGGGTTTATTGGGTATATTCGTGGCCTCTACCGTGGCCATTTATCAAGACAACATAAAACATGTGTTTGCCTATTCCAGTGTGGCTCAGATTGGTTACATGATTGTTGGTTTCAGCATGTCCACCAACGCTGGCTTAAGCGCCATGCTGTTGCATGTGTTCAATCATGCACTTATGAAGGGAGCGTTATTTCTGGCTTTAGGCGCTGTGCTTTACCGCGTTGGCAGCACCCAGCTTAGAGACTTTCAGGGGTTAGGGCGCCAAATGCCATTAACCATGGCGGCCATTGTTTTGGCGGGCTTGAGCCTTATTGGAGTGCCGTTAACAGTAGGTTTTGTGAGTAAATGGTATTTAGTGGTAGCTGCCATTGAAAAGGGCTGGTGGCCCGTGGCGGGTCTGGTTTTACTAGCTTCCTTATTAGCGGTTGTCTATGTTTGGCGTATTGTTGAGACCGCTTATTTTAAAGCACCAGTGGTCGGTAAGGAGCTGGTGCAAGAAGCTCCCATGACCTTCCTCATACCCGTTTGGATTCTCGTCAGTGCCAATGTCTACTTTGGTATCAATACGCGCATCAGTGTGGACATTGCCACTGCTGCAGCGCAGAGCTTATTTGGGGTTGTCCCATGAATCTATCATTAGCAACCTTGCTGCAGTTATGTGTCCTTTTACCGATCTTTGCAACCCTGGGTATTGTGGCTTTAAGACGCCATCAAAACTTAAGGGAAGCAGTTAGCATTGGCACTAGCGTGTTAGTCTTTTATGCAGTGGTGTCTATTTACCTTGGCTTGCAAGGTGGCGCAACAATCGACGTCAATTGGCTACAAATATTGCCCGGTCTAAGTTTGAGCTTTAGCGTTGAGCCACTGGGCATGATCTTTTCCTTAATCGCCAGTTTCCTCTGGTTCGTTACCATTGTTTACGCCATTGGCTATATGCGTGGCCATAACGAAGACCATCAAACCCGCTTTTATTGCTGCTTTGCCATTGCCATTGGTAGTGTGATGGGCGTGGCGTTTGCAGATAATTTATTCACCCTATTTATCTTTTATGAAATACTAACCCTATCTACCTATCCTCTTGTCACCCACGCAGGCACAGAGGCTGCTAAGAAAGGTGGACGGGTATATCTTGGTATTCTGCTCACCACCTCAATAGGCTTCTTTTTATTCGCTATACTGGGTACATGGGTTATTGCTGGTACCCTAGATTTCACCCAAGGTGGTGTGTTCCCAGCAGGCGCAAACACGGCTGTGCTAGGGTTCATTTTGGTACTGTTTATTTTCGGTGTTGGTAAGGCGGCCATTATGCCCTTCCATCGATGGCTGCCCGCCGCCATGGTAGCACCAACTCCGGTGAGTGCTTTGTTACATGCCGTCGCTGTGGTTAAGGCCGGTGTTTTCACTGTCATGAAAATCTGTGTGTTGATTTTTGGTATTGATCTATTAAGCGTGCTCCCTACCACCCAGTCACTGTTATATCTTGCGGGTGCAACGGTCTTGTTGGCGTCTGTTATTGCCATGCGCCAAGATAATTTAAAAGCTAGACTAGCCTACTCAACTGTAGGCCAATTGGGCTATATTACCATTGGTGCATTACTCGCCTCCTCCATGGGGGTGGTTGGTGGATCGATGCACATTGCCATGCACGCGTTTGGAAAAATCACGCTGTTTTTCTGTGCTGGGGCTATTTTGGTGGCAGTGCATAAATCCAAAGTGAGTCAATTAGATGGCTTGGGCAGGCGCATGCCTATCACCATGACCGCTTTTTTTATTGCCAGCCTAGGTATTATTGGTATTCCTCCAGCGGGTGGTACATGGAGTAAGTGGTATTTATTAATGGGCACCATGGATACCCAGCAATGGATTATTCTAGTGATCTTACTGATTAGTTCTTTACTCAACATTGCCTACCTACTGCCCATATCCATGCGGGCTTTTTTGTTCAAAGACCCAACCTCCAATGCGGCGGTAGGTATCAAAGAAGCTCCCCTACCTTGCCTAATCGCTATCGGTATCACAACCGTGGGTTGCATCGCCCTATTTATCTACCCACAGCCTTTGTATGAACTTGCTTCGTCCATTCTACAAACATCGAGTATTGCTCATGGACAATAAACCAAAACATATTTTTGACGACCCTAAAAACGTTAAGCGGGTTATGCACTTTCTTTATGCAAGCTGTGCGCTTTTGTTTGCTTTGGATTTTGTCATTCACCGGCACGTCTATCATAGCTGGGAAAACCTGTGGGGCTTCCATGCCATATACGGTTTTGCGGGCTGTGTTGTGTTAGTCATTGTTGCCACCTGGATGCGTACTTTTTTAATGAGATCAGAAGATTACTATGATGACGAGTGGAACACCGACTTAGACGAAAAAAATACCAGTGACACTGGAGCCGCTAATGTGGATGACTGATTTACCTCCGTTTGTTCTCTTCTTTATTGGCGCACTGTTTGCAGCGCTGACAAGGGGCCGTATACGTGGCTTTATCATGTTAGCCATCCCACTTTTCAGTGCGGCTAACCTATGGATGATGCCTGAAGGTGTGCATCTGCAGTTTGCTTTTATGGACTATCAGCTTGAGCCATACAAGATTGACAAGCTGAGCTTGATGTTTGCCTACGTGTTTCATATTGCCGCTGTAATTTCCATCACCTACTCCTTGCATGTAAAGGATACAGTGCAGCAAGTTGCAGGGATGATGTACGCAGGCAGTGCTTTGGGCGCCGTTTTTGCTGGGGATTTATTAACTTTATTCGTTTTTTGGGAACTGTTAGCGCTCACTTCTGTGTTTCTTATTTGGGCCAGAAAGACACGTCGGGCTTACGTGGTGGGTTTGCGGTACCTTATTATTCAAATCTTTTCAGGTGTTTTACTGCTGGTCGGCGTGTTGTTTTACGCTACCGAAAAAGGCACCTTAGACTTTCAATACATTGGTTTGGACGGTGTGTATGGTTGGCTTATCTTTTTTGCCATTGGCATTAAGTGTGCCTTTCCATTGCTGCACAATTGGCTGACTGATGCGTACCCCGAAGCCACGCCTACGGGCACTGTTTTTTTAAGTGCCTTTACTACTAAGGTGGCAGTTTATGCCTTAGCACGAGGCTATCCTGGCACTGAATTGCTCGTTTACATTGGCGCTGCCATGACCTGCTTTCCTATATTTTGGGCGGTTGTTGAAAATGACCTGCGCCGTGTACTCGCCTACAGCCTAATTAATCAGGTGGGGTTTATGGTATGCGGCATAGGCATCGGCACAGCGCTGGCAATCAATGGTGCCGTGGCCCATGCCTTTAATGATGTTATTTTTAAAGGGCTACTCTTTATGAGTATGGGGGCTGTGCTCCACATGACAGGACGTATAAACGGTTCTGATTTGGGGGGGCTCTATAAGACCATGCCGAAAACTACGGTACTGTGTATTATTGGTGCGGCGTCTATTTCTGCCTTCCCGCTGTTTAGCGGTTTCGTGAGCAAGTCCATGGTGATGGCGGCGGCACTGGAAAACGGACATGATTGGGTATGGCTAATGCTATTATTTGCCTCTGCGGGTGTATTTCACCATGCGGGCATCAAGATCCCTTACTTTGCTTTCTTCGCCCACGACTCAGGCCTGAGAGCCAGTGATCCACCAACAAACATGTTGATTGCCATGTTTATTGCGGCGGGGCTGTGTATTGGCATTGGCGTTTACCCTGCGGCATTGTATTCGTTACTTCCCTATGACACAGGCTACAACCCTTATGATGCCACCCATGTGCTAGCGCAAACGCAACTGCTGTTCTTCTCTGCACTGGCTTTCGTGTGGTTAAATTTACGCGGCATGTACCCACCCGAGTTAAAGTCAACGCACCTAGATTTTGATTGGACCTATCGACGGTTTATTCCTTTAGTATTACGTCGCTTGTTGGCTGCTATTTGGAAAGTCGATGGAGTGATACGCCGCAGTTTTCTGGCCAAATTAGATTCGGGTTTGAACTATTTGGCGCAAAGGCATGAAGGGCCCAGTAGCCTTCTCTCCCGTGATCATCCGGCAGGCAGCATGGTACTTTGGGTTGCGGTTCTGCTGGCCATCTACTTGCTCATGAGCTTTATTCGCTAATCAAATAGAGCATGATTAATACACTCGTTTAACTTAGGCCATTTCAAAGACCAGAACCAAGCACCGAAAACAAGGCCAACCGACGTAAGTCCAGCTGGCCTCTTATTTAGTTCACGTATTCAGCGGCTAACAGTCTATTAGACCCTTTTAGCAGCCCATAACGAAACACCTATTAGTGGTATATGTCGTGTACTTGCATGTGTTTTTAGCGGTCTGTGGGGGTGTGGTCTAAGGTTTATATAGGGTGTAGGAGCTTGCAAGTTAATATCTTCTATCAGCAAGCCTGACGCTTCTGCGAGCCTCATACCTGTATCGCTTATCAATGCCACTAACCAGCGAATATCATCATCCATTGCAAGACATTGCTTCTGAAGCTTTATCAGCTTATCAGTTGGTATTGGCCTACGCTTCTCACCCAAGTGGATTGTTGGGAGATATATGCCAATAAAGTTATTCTGGATACCCAGTCCAAGCTCGGCAATAGCAAAGTTAGTTACCGCCCTCACAACGCCAAATGTACGCTGTACCGAACTTATACTCAAACCCTTCTCTAGCAATCATTGCCTCAATTGAGCGGCATCACTGGCCTTATACATATCCAGTGGCCTATCAGCTAGGCAGTCAACTACATAATCAATATTACGTCTTGCAGTACGGAAGAACATGTCTGCCCTTCCTGCGCCTTTAACGCTCAAATAGAGTTCTAATGCTTGAATCAGTGTGATGACTATTGAGCTGCCCTGCAAGTGCTCTCTGGTCAATAAGTGAGCACAAGGAGGCTCAGTATTCCTCAACCTTAGATCGTGCCAATAGTCTTCCAAACGCACAGATAACAACCTAGACGAATGCACAGATAACAACCTAGACGAATGCACAGCATGTCTACGATTGGTAGTACGTAAGGATTGAATTACACGGGGCTTACTGTAGTAACTTGTTAAATCTGCAGGAATAACACGTGAAAAGTAATAGATATTACCCTTCAAGTAAGTGTAAGCAGGATGCTTAGGGGCGATTTGTGTCATCAATTATGTCTACCGTTCCATAGGGGTAGAGTTAATACGGTAGATATTTCAACAACTTATCTGGCCATTGCCAGTGAATATTGGCGGTGAGAGAGGGATTCGAACCCTCGGTACCTTGCGGTACACACACTTTCCAGGCGTGCTCCTTCGGCCACTCGGACACCTCACCATTTGAAGGCGGAAATTCTATGCTTTTAAAGGATAAAAAGCAATAAAATTCAATGCATTAATGCCAATGCTTAATGAATGCTTGGCTGTTAACTACAGGCACAGATTTAGGGGCTACGATAGGTGTGCCCATATAAATCATACCGATCATCTGCTCGCCTTCTTGCAGGTCAAACGCTTGCGTTATACTAGGATGAGCCACTACCCAACCTGTGCGCCATACGGCGCCAATACCTTGTGCATAAGCAGCCAGCAACATAGCGTGGCCCGCAGCGGCAGTGGCTTGTATTTGCTCTGCCGTAGGCACTTTAGGGTGCGTTTTAGGGCTGGCTATTAATACTAATATGCTGGGTGCACGGTGAGGCATGTTAAGACATCTTTCAAGTGTTTGTGCATCACTATCTGGGCTACGCTCAAGCTGTGCTTGATGTAGTAGTTGTCCAAGTTTATCTAGGCCTGCGCCTTCCACCATCACAGCACGCCAAGGCTTAAGGTTGCCATGGTCTGGAGCTCTTAAAGCCGCTTGCAAAATCACTTCTAGCTGCACCTGCGAAGGTGCCGGTGCTTGCAGCCTTTGCACTGAAACCCGATTAAGTAAGCCGTGTAATAATTCCATAATAATGTCTCTAAATACCTATTGACGCTGAGTGCGGTGGTTGCTGGGCAACACAGGCCTAGTAGAGCGGTAGGGATTAATATCCAAACCACCCCGTCTCACATAACGTGCATACACTGTAAGCTGGCCAGGTTTACATTGCGCTTTAATATCTAGGAAAATCTGCTCAACACATTGCTCATGAAAATCACCATGTTCACGGTAAGACACGATATAGGCTAATAAGCCCTCTCTTTGTATTGTTGGGCCTTCATACTCTATCACTAAAGTGGCCCAGTCTGGCTGACCTGTTACCGGGCAGTTACTTTTGAGCAAGTTGCTATGTAATATTTCAGTTCTGTAAGCTTTTACGTTAGAAGATAACAAGCTTGCATCTGGTTCATAAGTGGTGATCTGGATATCTTGGTCATCAATATTTGCCCCTGGCACAGGTAACACAGGCATGGCCATTTGATCCAAGCCATACAAAGTCACTTGTACATCGGCCCCTGCTGCTGCAGATAAATCAGCCACCATTCGCTCTTGCACCCCAGAGACACTGTTCATTTTGGTTTGATTAAATGAGTTTAGATAAAGCTTAAATGACTTACTTTCAATAATATAGGGGCTATCAGCAGGGATTCTAAATTCGGCTACCACCATTTGCGGTAAGCCTTTTTCATTTAGCCAAGACACTTCAAAGGCGTTCCAAACATCAATACCATAAAAGGGTCGTGATGAAAATTCTGGCTGCCAAGGGGTATTACGCGGAATAGGAAATAACAATTCTGGCGCATATTGTGTGACATAACTACTTTGGTCACCTAAAGGGGACGCTTCTATAAAATCTTTTTGTTGCATCTTTTTCTCCAAGCAAAAATGGCTATTTACGAATGCCCTTACCGGTATTTAATAAGTGCATGCAGTAGCTAAATAAGGCAATAATAAACCCACATATCACAAGTAAGGAATAACCTACAGGTATGTCAGACACTCCTAAAATACCAAATCTAAACGCATTCACCATATACAAAATGGGATTGAGTTGTGACACACTCGCCCAAAAGTCTGGTAGTAAATCTATGGAATAAAACACTCCACCTAGGTAGGTTAAGGGGGTAAGAATAAAGGTGGGCACTATGGCGATATCGTCAAAGCTGTTAGCAAACACTGCGTTAATAAAGCCGCCTAAACTAAATAAAATAGAGGTCATTAGCACCACTAGCACGATGATACCTAGGTTATGCACGTCAAGCTGGGTAAAAAACAACGACAAACAAGTCACTATGGTACCCACAGCCAAACCACGGGCCACACCGCCTGTCACATAGCCTGCCAAAATCACCCAGTTGGGCATAGGTGACACTAGCATTTCTTCTAGGCTGCCTTGATACTTAGTGCTATAAAAAGAAGACACTACATTGCCATAAGAATTACTAATCACCGACATCATGATTAGCCCTGGCACGATAAATTGCATGTAATCAAAGCCACCCATCTGTCCTATGCGGCTGCCTATTAAATTACCAAAGATAATAAAATACAGCACCATGATAATAGAAGGTGGTAATAAGGTTTGCACCCAAATACGCATAAAGCGCTGGATTTCTTTGCGCACAATAGTGGAGTAGGCAATGTATATTTCATAAGCTGACATTATGCGCTTACTCCTTGCAAATCAGTCTTGTTGTTGGTGACTAAGTTGACAAATAGCTCTTCTAGTCGGTTGGTTTTATTTCGCATACTTGTCACTTCAATGCCTGCCGTTGATAAAACAACAAACACGCTGTTGATATCTTGGCCTTGGTTAAGGGTGACTTCCAAATGCGTATCACCTACCAACAACAAACTATAGCCCGATATTTCTGGCGCAGTGGCTAAAGGCTCTAATAAATCTAGCACTATGGTTTCTGTATTAATGGTTTTTAACAGCTCTTTCATAGGGCTGTGTTTAATAATTTCACCCTGATCAATTATAGCGATGTTGCGGCACAGGTTTTCTGCCTCTTCTAAATAATGCGTAGTGAGGATAATGGTAGTGCCCTGCTCATTAATACGCGTAAGAAACTCCCACATAGAACGTCGAAGCTCTATATCTACGCCTGCGGTGGGCTCATCTAGTATCAGCAACTTGGGTTTATGCACTAAGGCACGAGCAATCATTAGGCGGCGTTTCATGCCGCCTGACAAATTACGAGATGCCTCTTTACGTTTGTCCCATAAGCCTAGCTGTTTGAGAAGCTGCTCTGTGCGCCTGAGAGCTTCATCACGTGGGATACCATAGTAGCCTGCTTGCTGCACCACCACATCTGCAACTTTTTCAAACATATTGAAATTAAATTCTTGCGGCACCACACCCATCATACATTTGGCTTGGCTAACGTGGGTGTCCAGGTCATACCCAAACACGCTCACCGTACCTGAGCTTTTATTCACCAAAGAGGACACCACACCCAACGTGGTGGACTTACCCGCCCCGTTGGGACCTAGCAAGGCAAAAAAATCGCCTTGTTCTACTTTTAAACTAATGCCTTTGAGTGCCTCAAAACCGTTGTCGTACATTTTGTGTAACTGATTAATTTCTAATGCGTGTGTCATAGTATTTTGTACTGTTTTTAACTGATCTTTTGCTCTCATATTATGGGGACTCTTTGGGTTTTTTAAAGGGCACACCTATCAGATTGCACTACTGTGCCGGCAAAGACATCGTTGTGTAAAAATTACTTTACTGTGTTCACCAAAACACAACACTTAGATAGGAAAATGACGTGCTTAAAAAAACCTGCTATACATAGCATGATACAAAACAATCCACACACAACAGATGCCTACACAAGAAGAATACAGTGCATGGAATCCAGGGTTAAGTACTAACTTACCGCTGGATCTTGGCCGCCTAGAAACTATTTTTCAAGCGCCCAATGTTTATACTGACTACGAAGAAGTTCAGGAAATTGCAGCACTGACCGGCCTTAAACCGCAATATTTAGTTGGCTTTACATCCTGGCGATTAGTAATGCACGAACTCATCGTTAGGGTGGGAGCCAACATTCATATCCCAGAAGCTGAGCTTGAAGAAGACTTAGGTATCAATTTTCGACGGATTACTAATGATATTTTACACCAACACATTGCGCCCTTATACCCCACCATTGAAATCCAGTTTCAACATTTATCAGATTGTGTAAAGGTAGAAGTGGATAGAGTACTGGCTGAAGAAATAATGATTCATACTCCCCCTGTTGTCATAAAAAAAAGCGTATGGCCTTGGCATAAAAAGAACCCCACTGAACAACCTCGCCTAAGCAGTGCCGAAATTCAATTTAAGGCGATTAACACACTAAAGACCACAGGTTTGGCTCACACAGACCCTTTGATTAAAGCCGTTTACAAAAGTAGTTATCAAATACTAGGTTCTATTGCTGCTACTCGAGGTTTGATAGGTAATGACGCCATCTTTATGAGCCGCATTATTTGCCGCCACACCCTTAACAACTATGGCAGCTATATGGTGGGTAAATGGATAGAACCTGCCATTGGAACCGCTGTCATAGCTAACCAATATCAGCTACTAAAAGGTGTGGAAAAGCCTGTCATTATTAGCTTAAAAGGCGCTTCTGCAGCTGGAAAAAGCACCATACGTCCACTATTAAAAAAGACCATGAAGCAACGTGGCATTGAGTCTTCGTTATATGGCATTATTAGCCCAGACATTTGGCGTCGCCAATTATTAGACTACGAGTCGCTAGGCCCTCATTATAAATATTCAGGCCGCTTTACCAGCAACGAAGTGAATATTATTGACGGCAAATTAGACCGCTACATAAGGCGTGTAAGCCAACAGAATAAATCCATTCCCAATATTTTGGTAGATCGATTTAGATTTGACAGCTTTTCAACGCAGCAAATACAAAAAGTACTACATGGCACCTATGCCAAATACGCTCACACTATGTATATGTATTTTATCATCACTGCGCCTCAAGATACTGTAGAGCGAGGCTGGATAAGAGGTAAAGAAAGGGGGCGTTACAAATCTGTGGAAGATTTTTTGGGCCACAGTGTGGAAGCATACCAGGGTATTCCAAAGCTAATATTTAAGTGGCTAGCCCATACTACGCCTCAGTATGAATTCACTTTTTTTGATAATAGTGTTCCTAAAGGTCAGTTTCCACTCACTAGCGCCACGGGTAACCAAAAAGGCATACAGGTGTTTGACCCTAGGGTGTTTATTAACATTGAACGATATCAAAAAATTAACATCCACGCACAAAATGCACAGCAGGTTTACCCGAACGAAAAAATCATGGCAGTGGCCAACAACATGAGCTTTTTTAACCAGTGTTTAAAGCGCTTTCCAAGTGCATCCTTTAGTTGCTCACACAAGCATCAACCTTACTTAATAGTGCGCCAAAAAAGCTATACAATCAGCAATCAAGAAGAGCTAAACTTACAACGTGAAGACCCAGAACTTGAAGCATTATTTGAGCAAATTTTAGCGCCTAGAACCTGCATCAATAGTATTTAAACGTGCCCATTTAAAAGCCCACGCAGGCCAGACCAACGCTTAGTTTTATTGTTCACAGCTTTGTTCCACACCGATTGGTCTACTTTAATACTGCACGTTACCTTGGCACGAGTGATGGCGGTATAAATTAACGCAGAAGACAACAATCGCTGGGCTTGGGGAGCAACAATAAGCGCCACGTGAGCAAACTCTGAGCCTTGGGTTTTATGAATGGTCATGGCATACACAGTTTCTAAATCTTGTAATAAGCCCACGTTTACTTTGCGCACTATTTGAGACTGTAAAAAACAGGCATTTAGCTGGCCATCTTCTTGCGCCCACATAATGCCGACATCACCATTGAACAAACCCAGCCCATGGTGGTTTTTAGTCACCATCACAGGTTTCCCATGATAGTTTTGCCCCAACCTAACTTGAGACAAGCGCCTGCTAAGCAAGCGCTCTACGTGTTCATTAAGGCCTTCTACACCTAAGTCTCCTTGGCGGGTTGCGGCTAGGATTCTAAATTGATTTAAACACTCAAAGGCTTCATCCAATGAAGGTGCTTTGAGCATAGGCATAAAATATTCATCACACATTTGTGCAAGCCACAGTTCAAAGTGTTCATCTGTGATCAAGTGCAAGTCTTTATGGTCTGATAACACTTCAAAGCTTTCTTGGGCTTGATTATGCATGACCTGAGTTGCTAATAAACTAATACCACCTTGGCCATCAAACCGATGGCTTTTATGTAAGTAGCTGATAAAGCTTGGAGGTATATCAGCCAAAATAGAACCTGCTGCCACAGAAGGTAACTGCTGCGCATCTCCCACCAATACTAGCTTACAATGACTAGGAAGGGCTGCTAACAAGCGCGCCATCATAGGCAAATCCACCATGGAAACTTCATCCACCAGCAATAGATCAATGGGTAACGTATTATCCTGATGGTACTTAGTAACGTGTGTATTAGGGCGCACTCCCAACAAGCCATGTAGCGTATGGGCAGTGTCTGGGAGGCTATTGATGAGTGTTTTATTGATGCCTTGGTTTAATAATTGCGCTTTGGCGGCATTAATAGACTCCACTAAGCGCTGCTTTGCTTTACCTGTTGGGGCCGCCATGGCAATGGTTAAAGGGGTATCACTTACGGCTTGTAAAGCCACTAAAAGACGAGCAACAGTATAGGTTTTACCTGTGCCTGGGCCACCAGACACCACACTTAACTGGCGCCCAAATGCATCTTTGACTGCTTGGGCTTGCCAGTCTACTTGGGCCTGTTTAGCAAAAAGTTGTGATAACACTTCATCAGCAATCACCTCTTGTTGTGGTGTTAGTTCACACTTGCGCATCCGATTTAATAACTGTTTTGCTACCTGCTGTTCATAGTGCCAATATCTGCGCAAATACAAACGATCATGCTCAAATACCAAAGGTGCGGTATGGCTTGGAGTAATGGGATGATCTTGAACACAATTCACCAGTTCTTCAAATGTGCCAAATGTATAACCTATCTTTACGTCTATGTATTCATCAGGCCTAGAATCAACCCTTAGATCAACCAAGGAAGACCAATAGGTTTGTCCTGCTATATCAGCTAAAGGCAGGCAAGTGTGGCCACTTCGCAAGGCTTTACTTAAGGCCATGATCAAATGTTGCATCACATCATTTTGGCTGTTTAAGCTTTCACATAAGCCCTTGGCTAAAAACACATCCACCGCTTCTAAACCAGTGTAATTATTATGCAGCTGTTCTTTTGAAACCATCATTTGACATCTCCCGCAAACAATTGATCCAGCTGATTAAGCTCATCTGTAGTAATTGCCTGAGCAAATACACCTGTATCACTATGGGGTGACATGCCTCTAAGGTATAAATAATATACCCCACCAAAGTGCTGCTGCGGGCTATAGTTTGGCAATCTTTGGCCTAGGTATCGGTGTAGGGCTAGGCTATATATTAAATATTGCAGGTCATAATAGTGGTTTTGGTTGGACTCCAGCATGGCTTGGTGATTGTAGTCTGCAAAGTTGTCACCTAAATGGTTCGATTTGTAATCGGCTACAAAAAATCGTCCGTCATGTTCAAACACCAAATCTATAAAACCATGCATCATGCCATGTAACACAGGGTGAGTAGGTAATGCAGTAGGTGCACCTGATCTATGTGTGCTTAAAATATTTGCTAAGGTTGCTTGCTTAGCATGCTGTAAGGGGAAGTAAAACTCAGTTTCCCTTAATGTTTGCTGGGCTAACAGCTGCCCCAAGCTGCAATTACTTTGCGATTGTGAGCCTGTGTCTTCTTGAGTGCCAAGGGCTGGCAAGTGAGTTAACAAACATTCCTCTAACCACTGCTGCAAACGTGCCATCTTGTCAGTATCATCTGCGCCTATACCTACCATAGTGTGATATTTGGCCAAAGGCACTTCCATGGCATGAACCCAATTTGGCTGAGCAAAATCTACCTGTTCTAAAATGTCATGCAACAACAAACCACTATTTTTACCCTTTGCTAGAGTAAAGCGTAATGCCTGCGATTTTATGGTTTGTGAAGGCTCAACTAAGGCAGTGCTGCCATCTCCTCGGTCTTTCACGCTACTTTGTGGTGGCACAGAGCCATAGCCAAGCTTTCGCACCAAGGCACTGTACGATAACAAGTGGTTATTTGCATCAATGTGTCCGGTAAAATTTTGTGTGGTTAATACCTGTGCTTGTAATTCATCTTTCACTAAAGCTTCAACAGTAGGCACAGACATAGACCTTTGCAGCTCATCTTCATCTAAACATAGCACTTGTGAGTCTGTGGCATGGGTTAGTGGCACCAAAGCTTCAGGCCAGCTAGGTAAGTTATTATTATCACAAGCTCCAAAAACCACTTGCCCCAAAGGCGACAACTGGCTGTTAGGGAAGTTACTTACTGGAATGTAACACTGATATTGAGCACGTGTAATCGCCACATATAACAACCTTAATGATTCTTCATAGGCAGCTTGAGCGGTTTGCTCACATATCGAAGGGTCTAGCCCTATCATCAATGCTTGGCGGTGCTCTTTTGGATGATAGTAAGAGAATAGCTGAGACTTTTTCTTGCCTCGTTTTAGAGGATCTTTTGCTTGGCTAGCAAACGGTATAAATACCACTGGGTATTCCAGGCCTTTAGAGCCATGCTGGGTAACAATTTGGATCAACTTGGCATCGCTTTCTAGCCTTAATTCAGCACTAGCATCTGCTTGGTCGCTATCACACTGCTGTTGCAACCATTCCACCAGCAATAATGCAGAGCTTGCCTGATTTGATGCCTTTTGTAATAGCTCTGCCAATTGCACCATGTTGGTTAGATAGCGTTCTTTATTTTGGGCAGGCGGCACGGCACGTTGCTTTAGCAGCCTAATAATAAACACCATGGCGCCTTGTTGCAGCCATAGTTTGCGCATTTGCATCATTTGGCTTCTTACTTCTATTAAATAGCTGTCACTGGATGAAAGCTTAGCCAACAAGGGCACATTGCCACCCCATAACTGCGTACTAGCGGCACGCACAAGCTGCCTTTGGTCTTCACAGTGCAGTATTCCATTAAGTAACCGCAGCATTTCAATAGCTTGCTCACTTTTATACACGCTACTTCTATCGCTAATATAAACGCTTGGTAACTGGGCTTTTTGCAAGGCTTTTTGCAAGGCTTGAGCTTCGCCTGCCCCGCGCACTAACAAAGCAATATCGCAGGCTTTAAAATGCCCTTGGTGTAAAATAGTTTGCACTTGCCCCACACACCAGTTTGCGATGTGTTGGTACTTGTGTTCAATGGTAAGCACTTGTGTAGGCAACCAAACGTACGACAAAGCCACCCCACTGGCTTTAGGGTTTTGATCTTGATTTGCTGTGGCAAAAGCACTGGCTTTTACAGCGCTGTAGTCGATGCTTGGGCCTAATAGGTTATGCTCGTGGGCCTTTAAAAATAAACGATTATAAGCGGCTACCATGGCATGGCTAGAGCGCCAGTTAGTGTCCATATGCCAGCGGTAATCGGTCGATTGTGCGGCGTGTAAATAAGTATATATATCGCCGCCCCTAAAGCCATATATAGCTTGTTTTGGGTCACCAATCATAAATAGTGCAGTATTACCTTGCGCTTCATATAGGCGATTTAAAATAGCGTATTGATGCCCATCAGTATCCTGAAACTCATCCACTAAAGCCACGGGATAAGCAATGCGCAGTGCATCTACAAGGGCTGCATTTTCAGGCTTTACCACACATTCAGACAAACGCCTTACCAGATCATCAAACTCCATAACCTGTTGCTTGTGTTTTGCTTTTTGATAGGCTTTTCTTACCGTATTTACGGCTATCAAAATGTCTGGTGCCAATACACATTGCTGTGCATTGGCAGCATAGTTTTTCTTAAAGCTTTGATTATTTATACGCACAGATAAAGCTTTAATGACAGGTTTTAGCTCTGGCACTTTGCCAAGTTTACCCCCGTGTAAGCAGAGCAAATGGTCTTTGTGCGCTTGGGCAAAATCAACAGTGCCAAGCCAATTAATTAAACCTTGCCACTGGGCCAGTTTTGCCTCTTTTGTTTTAGGGTCTGACATGGTGGCTTGGATCATTTGTTCTTCTAAATCAAGCAAGCTTTCACGCACTTGTATTTTATTGGCGTGCCAAGCTTTATGCCAAGCGTCCGCAGAAGCGCAAAACACAGGTGTTTGGCTTAATAGAGCCACACTAAATGCGTCCCAAAAACCTTTAGGTGTGTGCCAGCCTTGCTGCTCTAGCTGGCTATATAGCTTAGGCTGGTGCGTAGCCACCCGCAGCCAGTCTTGCAGTGCAGTAAAGGCTAAGTCTTGTGTGTTAGCCTCAAGCACTACCTCTAGCCCTGTCTGACTAGCAAAGGCATGTTGTTCTAGGGCACGCCCACAAAAGCCATGGATGGTAAATATGGCCGCTTGATCTAAATTGAGTAGGGCTTGGTGCAACAACAATTGAGCTTGTTTAGCTTGGGTGTGTTGGTAGAGGTGCTGCCAAAATTCATCTTCATGCTTGCCCCAATTACTCTGCGCATCACGCAAGGTTTCTTCTATACGACCGCGCAACTCTTGCGTGGCTGCACGGGTGTACGTCATTAGCAATATTTGCTCTACAGGGATTTGTTTTTCTAGCAGCAAACGCAAATATATCCGCGTAATGCTATAGGTTTTACCAGTGCCCGCACTTGCTTCAATAAGGTGACGGCCTTGGAGTGGTAAATTTACTAAGTCTAGGTTAGGCATGCTTCACCAATTTAATGCAATCTACCATGGGCTGATATAAGGGGCCAAACTGTTCATACCAGTCATCAAATGGTGGCGTTTGTGGCCACAACCATCGCCTATAAGGATCACTTGAAAAATCAAACGCCATACTATATTTATGGTGATACCAGCTTTTTTGCCACTGACTTTTACGTTTGGCTTCATCTTGAGAATCTACTTTTAGCAACTCTATGGCTAGCTCTGCATCCAAGGGTAGTGCTTTAGTTAGACCTAAAATATACATTTGCATAATGCTGTCTAGCTGGGCTTTTGCATCTTCTAAACCTTTTAGTTGAAGGTTCCTTTCTAAGTGCACAGACACACCATCAACGTTTTTTTCAAATGCCACCTGAGCGATCAAGCACCTCACCCAAAGGGATAGTTTATCTTTAGCTTTGGCCTTAGTAGGCCTAGTAAGCACTACTTTTAACGGGCTATTTTCATCCAGTGGCTCGCCAGTTAGGGCTATTTCATCGGTGATGGTTAAGCCCATAAAGCTGATACTGACTGGGTGTTTTTTTATCTGGGCATAATTCACACTACATAGCTCATCTACCAAAGATTGTGCTTCGCCTTCGCTGGTATCTATACTATTAGCACCAAGGTGGCTATCTGGTAATTTTCCATTTAGCTGATACTCTTGCCTTACCAAAGCACAAGCCTGCGGCTCATTAGATAATACTGCCTCGAGCATTTTTTCGCGCAGCTTATACTCTACCAACTTAGAGCTTGCAAAAGGCTCATCATCATTGAGATCTAAATCATAGTCATGTAAATATAAGCCCAAGCGTTGGTTAGTAAACATACGCCCAGGGTTTTCCAAAAAACGCACTAACTCATTGATGGTGATACTGCTCTGGCTAGAAGTAATACTAGGTGTTAGTTCTACAACGTCATCTTGCACTTCGTGTTTTGCTTGCAGCACACGCAGCCACGCTGATTCAAAACTAGGCGAAGGCATTGTATCGGAGGAGGCATTAGAGACACCATGGAAATTTTCCTCGCTAAAGCTATGCAAAGGCAATGGTCTAAGCTGTGATGCTAAGTGATCATCCTTAAAATGCCACCCATAGCCGTTTTGCAAGTATTCCATTAGCTCTGACACTACCAAACTAGGCTGACGTGGAGAGTTATTTTTGCTATCGCTGCCTTGATAACTTAAATACAAACACTCACGTGCACTTATCAACGCTTCCAAAAACAGATAACGATCATCACCACGGCGCGAACGATCTCCTACTCTGCGACCTTCTTGAGCCATTAAATCAAAGTCTAATGGTTTTGATTGACGAGGATACTGCCCATCATTAAGGCCCAACATAGCCACTACTTTAAAGGGAATACTGCGCATAGGCACCATGGAACAAAAGGTGACTTTGCCCGTAATAAAAGCTTGCGTGCTACTAGCTACAGACAGTTTTTGTGTGAGGCTATAACGCACCACTTCCAAACTAATCGTTTGGACATAATCCACTTGTTCAATCCACACAGCCATATTACCAATAGCGGTAGATAAGCACTCTTTTGCAAGCTCTTCACTGTAGTCACCGTCTTGATCGTCAGCAAAAAACTCATCTATCATGCTAGTAAGGTAGCCACGCCAGGCTTTACCAGTGCGGGGTGTATTAAGCTGCCGTGCATGGGTTTTTAGTTGCTCAAGCACCTGCATTAAGCGCCCTAGAAGTATAGCTTGATCGCCTTCTACATCGGCTAGCAGCCAATCATCTTGATAGTTAAGCGCTTGGTCACCTTGGGCAAAACCAAGCAGCAAACGCTTAAGTCCCCACGACCAACTGTAGGTAGGTGTTGAAGATGTTTGACCCAACGTATGTGCCTTATGCTGTTCATCCAAACCCCAATGTACACTGGCATTCGCCAACCACACCGCAATAATTTCAAGCTCGCCAACACCTATTCCAAACTTTCTTTGAATACCTGGTAGGCGTAAAAAGTCTAGAATAAAAGACACTTGAAAACGGCTATCTGGTAATTGTAAAAGCTGCAAAAAAGCGGCCACTAAGGGTTGAGAATCTTGTGGTTTTCTATCGGCTATAGAACAAGGTAATTGAGGTGTTTGGGAACCATTGTCAAAACCATAGCCGTGATCAAACTGACGCCCATGAGTATCAAATACCGCACCCACGTGGGCTGCATAATCTTCTACCTGTGGGCACATCACTAATATGTCACTAGGTTTGAGTGTAGGATCTTGTTGGAATTTACCAAGCAACCAATCGTGCAATCCTTGTAACTCTCGCAAAGCACTGGAGCCATGGGTAAAGACTAGACTATTATCAACCTTTTTTTGGGCAAGTTTGTGTGAAGGGTTGCGTGCGTCTTCCAAGTGCAAAATGTCGTGTTGTATCTGCTGTAAAGTAGATAGATGGCCGTCTGCGGTTGCGGGCTGCGCCTCTTCAAAGGCATCAATGTTGTAGCTGTCTTGTTGTTGTAATAACCGAAAAAATTCTTTGCCTTGGGCGCCCAAATTGGCTAATAACGGATTACCCCCATCCACTAAAACATCATCGTCTTGTTGCTCAAGCCAGTGTTTAAGGTGCGTTGATGCGATGGCTTTTTCAGATTGAATATGCCCCCAATACTCGGCACAAGGGTTAAGATGGAATACATGCACTTGGGTATGCGCTGCCAAGGCAGAAAATACTTCTAAGGTAGCAGGTGCCATGGTGTTAAGTGCAAACAAGCACACTTGTTGTGGCAGGTCATTACGCTGGGCGCTAGTTAATTGGCCCAAAATTTGTATTAGCTTTCGTTGAATATCAATGGGATGACGATCATCTTGCTGACATAAAACAGCCCACAACTGGGCTTGCCAGTGTTGTGTTTGATCTTGTGCCTTAATTTGCCAGCTGGTAAGCCAGTCGGGTCGATAAAGGATATATTGTTCAAATAAATCAGCTAGGGCACTTGCAAGTTGAAAGCGTTTTAGTAAGTCATCAGCGCTATATTCACCTAGGTTAGATGCAGATTGCCAATACCTATTGGCTTGAGTAAAGGCGGAATTTTTGAGTGTATCATCACTGGCTAAAATATCGTCAATGCGCCACACCAAAGCTTCACGCTGATAAGGAGGTTGCTGAGGAACCTGATCGTCTCCTAAAAGTTTGCGCGCTAGTTGCCATACAAACTTTCCAGGTAAAGGGTAATTTATGTTCATGGCAATGCCATCTTGCTTGGCTAACTGAGTATTAAGCCAATGCTGCATGCCTGGGTTTTCTACGATCACTTGGCTACTATTAAGCACACCAGCCAAGCCCTTTTGGTGCCCTAGTTTAACCACATGGTTGAGCAACACCGCCAAGTCTTCCAGCCTGTTAGCAGGGTACACCATCAGTTGTTTTGCTAGCGCCATGAAAGCTATTCCTTGTGTGTTAACTTTTGAGCCTGCCTCACACAGGCCCTGCTGTTGTTGATTACAAGCTTTGAGTAATTTGCACACTCATATGCTGTTTTTCATCACTTAAGTGCATTTGATCTTCTTCAATAATACAGCCTAAGTTCATGGTTTTAAACAACAACTGCTCTATAGCATCGTCGTTTTTCACATTAATATGAAACACCTTGACCTTTTTATTAGCGGTTAAAGCAACGCGATTTTTGTCTAACCAAATATCAGCTTTGTTGTCGTGGTAAGTATAAATAGACACCTGTTGCGCCTTGCCACTGGCTTGTCGAATGCGTTTCTCATCAGGCATACCAAGCTCTACCCAATGGACTATATTTCCAGTTAAATCCCGTTGCCATAAATCAGGCTCATCTACAGAGCTTATGCCTTTAGTCAGCTCTAGGTCTTCATGAGCTGCATGTAAAAAAGCAATCAGCCTGCACATTAGGCGTGTTTCGTTTTCAGAAGGGTGCTTGGCTATGGTGAGATTGTAATCTGCATAGTGATGGCTGTTAAGGTTGGACAGGTTTAAATTTGCCTTGTAAATGGTCGCGCCTATGGCCATGGTTTTTCTCGATGTTAGGGTTTGATTATATAGATATTAGCGTGCCATTAGATTAACACGAACACATCTAAAAACGGCTGTTTATAAAGCCAAGCTTGCACTTAGCACCTTACTCGGCCTTTGACTGCAAATTAATTGTGTGTGAATATTGATTGCTAAGTTTAGTTCACCCGCATTGCACCACTTTAAGGCTCCTTTACATGACATCTTCTATCCAACGTACCATGGGCGGTCGTGAGTGGCTTATGTTGATTACGCTTTCTGTGCTTTGGGGAGGCTCTTTCTTTTTTGTTGAGGTAGCAGTCACGGCCTTGCCTCCATTAACGATAGTGGCTTTGCGCGTGGGCCTTGCCGCAATCACTTTGTGGGCTATTGCCATGGCTATGGGGCTAAAATTTCCCACCGACCTTAGGCTTTGGGCTGCATTTTTAACTATGGGATTACTCAACAACATTATCCCTTTTAGTCTGATTGTGTGGGGCCAAACACATATCGCCTCTGGCCTAGCATCGGTGCTCAATGCCACTACTCCTTTATTCGGCGTAATAGTGGCTGGCTTGTTATTAGCAGACGAACGCATCTCTGGTCTTAAGCTAATAGGCGTGGCTATTGGGTTTTTAGGGGTGCTGGTCATGATTGGTATGCCTTCAGTAGACATGGCCACCCAAGCTAGTGTGTTGGCTCAAATGGCTATATTGGTTGCGGCTTTATCTTATGCTTTTGCCAGTGTTTTTGGGCGGCGCTTTAAAGCCACAGGGCTTAACCCTATTATTATCGCCGCAGGCCAAGTGACAGGCTCCACTATAATATTAGCTCCTATTGCCATGCTTGTTGATGGCCCACTGGTGATCTTTGGCCCGCTAGGGCCAAGCTACCTAGTGTGGATGTCTATACTGGCTTTAGCTATTTTTTCCACGGCTTTGGCTTATGTATTGTATTTTAAAATCTTGTCGTCCTCTGGTGCCACCAACATTTTGTTAGTGACACTTTTGGTGCCTGTTTCGGCCATACTTTTAGGCACATTGCTGCTAAGCGAAACCCTTGGGTGGAATCAGATGGCGGGCATGGCCCTTATTAGCTGTGGCTTGTCAGCAATAGATGGGCGGCTTTGGAAGCGCAAGTAAGCACCCACTTTATTTCTAGCATTTCAATACATTAAATGTCCTTCATCAAACGTAGTGCATCGTAAATAGCGGCATGGGTATTACGAGCCGACACTGCATCACCTATTCGAAACAGCTGAAATTTACCCGCTTCATTTCTAGACACTGCTTGCACTTGCCCTAATATTAAGGCGGCCTGATCTACCTCACCTGCATTTGAAGACATTGGTTTGAGGTCAAAATACAGTTCATCCAGTGGCAAGGTGCCGTAATTGACTACGATCTGATCATAGTCCATGGCATAAGTATGATCACTGTAATCTGTGCCAATAAGTGCAGTGAACTTTTTATCACCGTATTCAATGCTCTTTTTAACATCAAGCAGCCGCCGCGCCACTGTGAAGGTGACGTCTTTGTTTTGTAAGGAGCGCATGTAGGGCACTAAGTTCATGGCCATCACATCTGGGGCAAAGGTGCGATCTGGCGTCATTATCTCTATCTTTGAGCCTAAATTCGCAGCAAATTCAGCAGCTTGTAAGGCTGGATGGTCTCCAGACTCATCATAGATAAGCATGTGTTTGGCAGGTTTTACATCACCAGAAATAATATCCCAGCTGGTGACCACACTAGATTGCTCGTTGTTAGTTTCAAACAGCTGTGTATTTGGCAGGCCACCGGTAGCAACAATCACTACATCTGGCTCAAGTTCTGTAATATCGCAGGCTTGCGCTAATGTGTTAAACCGAAACTCAACATTACGCGCCTCACACTGGGAGATGCGCCAATCTATTATAGACATCATTTCACGACGCCTTGGCGATTGCGCTGCCAAACGAATTTGGCCACCTGGCTTGGGCGCTGCTTCAAATACCACCACATGATGCCCGCGCTCCGCAGACACTCGCGCGGCCTCCATGCCTGCAGGCCCAGCACCTATAATGGCCACTTTTTTCTGGATGCTAGCCTTTGGAATATCATGAGGCATGGTGAGCTCACGCCCAGTGGCAGCATTGTGAATACAAAGCGCTTCGCCGCCTTGGTAAATGCGGTCAAGGCAATAGGTTGCGCCCACACATGGGCGAATATCCTCTTCACGCCCTTCTATGATTTTACGCACTATATGTGGATCAGCCATATGCGCTCTGGTCATACCCACCATATCTAACAGTCCTGCTGAGATGGCGTGACGCGCCGTGGCTACGTCAGATATTTTTGCAGCATGAAACGTAGGTAAACCCGTTGCTTTTTTAACTTCACCTGCGAAATCAAGGTGTGGCGCATTGGGCATACCTTGCACTGGAATCATGTCGGTCAATGCAGGGTCTGTATGTATGCGGCCTCTAATCACATTCAAAAAATCCACTTGTCCGGAGGCAGCCAAACGCTTGGATATCTCAATACCCTGTGCTGGAGTGATACCGCCTTTTTGTATTTCATCTGCAGTAAAGCGCAGCCCCACAATAAACTCACTCCCTACGCGCTTGCGAATGGCAGCCAATACGTCCATGGGAAAACGCATGCGGTTTTCTAGGGTATCAGAGCCGTAGGGGCCTACTAAATCATTGGTTAACGGCGACCAAAATTGATCCAACAAATGGCCATATACTTGCAGCTCAATGCCATCCATTCCTCCTGCTTGCATACGCTGCGCAGAGTTTGCAAAGTCATTAATAATGCGCTCTATATCCCAATCCTCTATCAGCTTTGGGAAAGCTCTGTGTGATGGCTCACGGTGCTTTGATGATGAGACCGAAGGTAGCCAATCGCCTTTATTCCAATTGGTGCGCCGCCCTAAGTGGGTGAGCTGGATCATGGCTGCACAGCCATGCTCATGCACACCATCTGTGAGCTGCTGAATCCAAGGCACTACTTCATCACGATAAGCTAAAATATTATTAAATACTGGCGGGCTGTCTCTGCTTACCGCAGCAGAACCTGCGGTCATGGTTAACGCCACTCCCGCTTTAGCACGCTCCACATGGTAGGCTACATAGCGCTCTTTAGGCATACCATCTTCTGGGTAAGCTGGCTCATGACTTGTGGTCATGATTCTATTTTTCAAGGTTAAGTGCTTAAGCGCAAAAGGCTGTAATAGAGGGTCGTTTGACATAATTTGTCCGTCAGATAATAAATAACCAATGCAAGCTTATACCTAAAACTTTAAGCTTTTAATTAACTACAATTTGGCAGAATATTGACATGCGTGTCAAGTGTTAGAGATCATCAAAAAATACCAAAACAAGTTGGGATAGCCTGCTGACACGTAGCTAAATGCTGCTCATCAAGTACTAATTATCAGGTGCCATTAGTAAAGGAGTTGTCGCGTTATACATAGTTTTAATAGTTTAACGACAAAGGCCATCGTTTAGCATAAGTGCAATTCAAAAATGGATACCTAAGGTGATTTTGAGAAACAAGACCTAAAGTAGACAGGCAATATATGCCTAACGGGTTATTACACGTGGTATAACAGTGATAGATAAACTAAAGTCACTTCAAATTTGGGTTCTAGTTAAGTTAGCTAAGATTTTAACCCACGTCTTCTTCTTAATATATTCATTGATCTATCAAAGAAGTCATGTAATAAAATTCAAAAAAAACCACTTCAACAGATTAATAGAGATCTGTTGAAGTGGTAAGTTTAGGGTGCTCATGTACAGTTTAGATATAAAGTTTGGGTTTCGAGTCAGGCAACTCAGGACGTCTATGGGGATGTCACAAGAAAAATTAGCAAATATGGCCGGTATTGATAGAGCACATATGGGCCACATTGAACGTGGCATGGTAAGCCCTTCTTTAAAGAAAGTCTCTCAAATTGCAAAAGCACTTGATGCATCAGTGGAAAGCCTTTTAGCTGATAGCTAGCCTCCAAAACTCACCTACCTAGCCACTATCTAGCCACTGTGGGCCTACCCAAAGTGGCCTATTAGATGTTTACTATTTAATCTTACATTGTGGAATCTGATCTACAGCCGCAATACCTGCTGCTAATCGAAGCGAACGCTCTTCATCAATTACCGCTTGCGGGAACTGCCCCATAAAGCAACAACACACATTTTCATCAATCATTGTTCTGGGCCCATGGGGGTGTGCAATGTGTCTATAAGGCGCGTGTGTGTGTCCATGTCCGGCATGGCTGTGCCCTTGCTTTTTGTGTGAATGCTCGTGCTTATGCTCATGTTCATGACCGTGCTTATGATCATGGCTGTGCGCATGGGTATCTGCAGCCACCTCAACCTCTGGCTGAAACTCTGCATGATGATGATGAACAGTTACCTCACCAGCAGCTAGCCTAGCTTGAAAGCTTTCCATAAGGCCGTTATTTACCGCAGGTTGAGACACTGTTTCTTCGATTCGCTCAACAAAGGTATTAATTACATGGGATTGGTCACGCAAATAATCGGCAACACTAATACTTACATCAGGGTGCTGCGCCACTACCTTGTCAATATAGCCGTGGATACGACCAATTAATTTACCTGAAAAAAGAAAATATGGCGCCACTACTATCTTTTTAAAACCTAGCTTTAACGCCATTTCTAAACCGCGCCCCACCGATGGGAAGGTAACGCCAGAGTAAACCGTTTCGCACCAACCAAAACCCATATTTTCTGCCACAATGCGGGTGAGTTTTGAAACTTCTGCATTGGCTTGAGCCACTGATGTGCCTCGGCCCACCACTACCAGCATGGTGTCGTATAGTTCACCAGGCTGTGGCATTTCAGCTAGATCCACCGCTTCCATAATGCGATGCTGAAAAGCCATGATCATTTCGTCATGCAAGCCAAGCTCTTGACCATATTTGATGGTAAGTGCAGGATTTTTTTGCATGTAAGTGGTTAATACTGATGGGATATCATTTTGCGCATGCGTGGCTGAAAACAACATGCCTGGCACCGCATAGATGTTAGTGATGCCTTTGGCAATCAAACGATCTAACGCCATGTGGATATTAGGTGATGAATATTCTAAAAACCCATATTCCACCTCTAACTGAGGAAACCTAGCGCGTAAGCCAGTAGCTAATAAACTGAACTCTTCTTCAGCAATTTTTGCTCGGCTACCATGACCACAAATAATGATTCCAGAATTTGCGGGTAAAGAATTTAATAATGACATGAGTATCTCCTTAAGCTGCAAATTATACAGGCACATAGGCGGGGTTAAACACCCAACACGTCAATTAATTCTCAATTTGCGCCTAACTAACGAATTTATTAGGTTAATGGTAAAAACGAGGGAAGGAAATACAAATGGTTTGGGAATATGTGAGTTGTCGTAAATGGTGCCCGGAGCCGGAATCGAACCGGCACGACCGTTAAGTCGCAAGATTTTAAGTCTTGTGTGTCTACCAATTTCACCATCCGGGCGATGGTCCTACAGAGGCGGCATGCATTAAAAAATACTTACCTTGTAATGCTACTAAGCCATTACATTTTTGGCAACAATACTGAGATTGCCGCCGGTGCTTTCACGGCTTAATAAAGATTTATTTCAACGTGTTATGCGGAACAGCATTTTACACTTTGGGCCGTTAAAGTAAAGCTAAAAATGGTTATTTCCCACATATTAGGTATTCATTTTTTCACTGGGGCTTCAATCATCTCTCGCAGTAAAAACTTTTGCACTTTTCCCATCACATTTCGTGGTAATACAGACATATAAATCACATCACTTGGGTGTTTAAAACGAGCTAATTGCCCCACAAAGCTTTTTAATATGGCTTTTTTATCAAGCTCACTCTTTGGTGCCAACACGACAATAGCGATGGGAGTTTCTCCCCATTTAGCATCTTTTTTCCCTACCACTGCAGCTTCTAGTACACCTTCCAGGCCATTTAGGTGCACTTCTAGCTGTGCTGGGTAGATATTTTCTCCACCCGAAATAATCATGTCTTTAGCTCTGTCATCCACAATTAAATGCCCATCATTGTCTAAATGACCTAAGTCGCCCGTATCAAACCAGCCGTTTTGAAGCGCTAATACTGTCGCGTCTGGATTAGCCCAATATTCACATAAAACATTAGGCCCCTTAATAAGGATATGGCCCACCTCTTCTTGCCCCACTGTGACGGGCTCACCATTAGCGCGCATTAATTTCATTTTACAATGTAAAGCCGGTAAGCCTGTACTATGAAATCGTGTCTTTGCATGCTGCGCCGTTTGGTATACGGCAATGGGTGAAGTTTCTGTGAGGCCATACACTTGCTGCACGGGCAGCCCGCGATAGGCCACCGCTGCAATGAGGTCTGTAGGCACTAATGACGATCCACTGGTGATACTGCGCAAGCTAGTGAGGTCTGTAGTGGCCCACTGGGGCAATGCCAACATAGCTGACAATGTTGCAGGCACTAACACGGTTAAGCTAGGTTTATGATGCCCAATAGCAGTGAGCGTGTGCTGTGGGTCAAAGCGGGCGTGTAAAATCACGGTGGCTCCCACATACAAGGCAGGCAAGGTTTGTATGTTAAGCCCCCCCACATGAAACATGGGCAAGACAGTAAGAATAATGTCGTTGTTACTCATGTCATGCATGTGCTGGCTATTTAGCGCGTTATAAAAGAGTGCGTTTTGATCTAATACAGCGCCTTTAGGGTGGCCTGTAGTGCCCGATGTATACACAATAATCACTTTTGAGCTTAGGTTTACATGGGCGTTGTGTGCCTTGTAGGCCTTGTAATTATTGGCGCTACTGGCTTTGGCACGCGTGTCACGCAGCAAAGCTGAGTATGAGTGCCATAGGCCTTTTTGTGCGGCACTTTTGCAACCAACATCTTGCAATACAAACGCACACTTTGGATGGGCAGCATTAAGGCTATTCACTTGATGACTAAAGTCTGGAGTAACAAGCAAGGCTTTGGGAGTAGCATCGGCTAAAATGTAGTCATACTCGGGGGTTTCTAGGCGCCAATTAAGTGGCACAAAAATAGCGCCTATGCGAGCACATGCAAACAACACGCAGATAAATTCAACATCATTTAAGCCCAAGTATGCCACACGGTCACCATACTCTACATCAAGAGACTGCTGCAGCATTTGGGCGTTAGTATTTATGGCCTTAGCTAAATCTGCATATGTGTGCTGACGCTGCTGATCAATAATCGCAAGTTTATCAGGTGTAAAGCTTGCATGAACATCAATCCAGTTGGATATATTGTCCATTAATCGTCGGTCTCGCCACGTTCATATAGGCAGCCTTTACCCAGCATATCTAGGCACAGCTCTGCTGTCCAAGGCAGCATCAACGAGCCACATCGGCTGTCACGATACCAGCGCTCTAGTGGCAGTGTCTTTAACATAGACTGGCCCCCACAGGTGCGAATAGCCAACTGAGCTATTTCATTGGCATTTTCCATAGTAGTGTACTGACCCGCCCATGCTCGCATTAGCTGATCTTTACTTGGATTAGCACACGCTTCACTCATAGATTGAAACCAAAGTGTTTTGGTTTGTTCTAACATGATGCGCATTTGGGCAACTGCAATCTGCTTGGTGGCAAATTGACGTCGCTTAACGGGGCCAGTGCCTTCTATTTCGCCTCGCAAATACTTTACTGTAAAGTCATAAGCTGCCTGGGCAATACCCATGTAGCTTGGTGTAAGTGTCATAAACATGTGTGGCCAACGTTTGGCAGCCTGAAAATAAATGCCTGCTGGCATAAGTGTGGCATTTTCAGGTACAAAAACGTCTTCAAAAATGAGCGTGCGCGAGACTGTGCCACGCATACCTACTGGGTCCCATTTACCTTGTACGGTTACCCCTTGCGACGCAGCTGGAACGGCTAGGTAGATAGTGTTACGGCGACTAAGCTCAGTGTTTTCATCTGTGGTTTGGGTACACAAAATACCATAATAATTGGCATGGCCAGCTAAGGATGCAAATATTTTTTTGCCGTTAACACGCCAACCACCTTCCACCTTATGGGCTATGGTGGCAAAAGCGGTCGCTCCAGCTGCAGCAGAGCTACCTTCTGAAAAAGGTTGAGAGTAAATAGCTCCTTCTGTGAGTATGCGCTGATAATGTACCGAACGGTTTTGCTTATGCATTGTCCGTGTAGAGTCATCCATTTCCAAGTCATCAGTTAAAAGGCCACTCCACAAAGTAGAGCACACATGCATGTTCCAGGTGAGTGCTGTGGCGCCACAATAACGGCCTATTTCAGCCGCTGTTAAGGCATAGGTTAAAAAACTAGCCCCCTCGCCCCCATCTTCTTTGGGAATGCAAATGCCCATTAGATTGGCATCAAACAAGTCGTCATAATTTTCTGTTGGAAACGCTGCTCTTGCATCATAATCAGCTGCACGTCCTGCAAACTTAGTCTGTCCTATATGCCGAGCTCTTGCTGTAAGTTCTTGTTGCTGGCTAGTGAGTTGCCATGCCTTAGCATCAAACATAGGTTGATCAGGTTGCATGTAAAGCTCCTTTTTTGTGTGAGGTATGGGTATGTTTTTCAATATTGGTAGATAGGGCAATAAAATTGCTCACCTGCTGATTAAACAGGTGAGCCTGCTCTAGGTTTGCAAGGTGGCCTGCGTTGGGCAGTATGCAAAGCTTAGAGTCTTCAATTTTGCTCGCCAAACGCTGCATCATTAACGGACTTGCCATTTGATCTACAGCACCTGCTAGCAATAAGGTGGGAAGTTTCAAATGGGGTAGGTTGTCGCGGCAGTCAAATAGGCTAATGCACTGTATGGCTTGCCTGTAGGTATTATTAGGCACTTGTGCCATATGCTCAATAGCCACTTTGCGCACTTGTGGCTGGCTAGGCTGGGCTAATAGAGGGTCTATAAGCTTAGCAGCCAACTGCGCCATGCTACAGCCTTGGTTTAATGGTTTTAGCCTTGCTTCAATAAATTGTTTTTGAAATTCACCATCATTAGAGCCGAAGGCTGCACTGGTTGAATACAAAATTAATCCTGCAAGGTCATCTGCATATTTTGCTGCGAAGGCTTGGGCTAACATGCCTCCAAACGAGTGTCCCAAAAGGTATACATTGTGCAGTTTATGGTGATCTAAAAATTGTTTTAACCCAGTCACTAAGTGATCCCAGTCCATCACTAGCAATGGTGCAGTCTTTCCATAACCAGCAATATCTATGCTCCACACTTGCACAGCATCACTTAAGCCACTCAACTGGGGCGCAAAGGCACTGGCGTTGCCACCTACACCGTGCAAACATACAAGCACGGGGCCTACTGTGCCACTTTTTACATAATTCCAGCTCATGCAATATCGCCTTGCAACTGGCCTCGCTCAATCACACAGTGCTGGTCTAAATGAATAGTGCAGTTGCGCACAGGTAGGTCAAAATGCCCTTGGGTATAACGCCCTGCGAACTCATTTGCCCCTGTAGAAAATAAAAAGTTTCCAGCAAAGGCGCGCAGCTCAGTGCCATTAGTGTCACGCTGGTCGTACATGGTAAGGGCCTCATAGCGGGCTTTAGGATTCATGCCAAAACCAACATGAGACACCGCATAAGCGTTTTTATCATTCCACGCTGCAAAATAACGTCGCATGAGCTCAGCATCAGTGCCTTGGCCATCTATTTTGGTCACAAAATCATTTTCTATGGTGAGGGTGACTGGGCGTTCTAAGTAGCGCTTAAAAGTGAGGTTAATATCACCTGCATCCAGTACTAAAGTGCCATTAGTTGTGCCTTGCTTAGGAAAGCACACCACTATCCCTGCAGGCCAGTGGGCCAAAGTGCCAGGTCTGTCTGTATAACCCCATACTCCAGCTGTTGGGGCATCTGTTATATCGATAGTAAGATGTGTGCCTGCATCTGAGGTCACCTGCATTTTGCTGGCTTGCTTGCAAAGCTTGGTGGCTGCTTTAACTTTAGGTGTTAGGGATGGATCTGGCGCAAGCCGTGTGAGTATTTCAGGGTGCTCGTTACTCACCATTAGCACACGTGCGCCACCTTGCAAAATTTGTGGCAATTCCACCGCATGTAATAAGCCCTCTACCGTACAATCAAGCACTAAGGCACTGCCTGCTAAGGCGCTAATGGCTGGGCCTGCATTTTGCAATACGCTAGAGGCGCCTGTAGATCTAACTGGCACAGGTGCATCAGATGCAGGCGTGGGGATACGCACATGAAATGCATGGCAACCCATACGCACCAAGGCTAGCTCTGCCAATTGCAAAAGAATATCTCTGGACTGAGACTCTGAAAGTATGGCCACACAATCACCTGCAACCAAGCCACACAAGCCTAAGGTTTGCTCAAACGCTGCCAGCCATGGCGCTTCAATGCGATCATTTAACATGTTTGTGCATCCTGTATTATCACTGTACTTTTTGACAGCATAACATAGACATTTTTATATGAAAATGAATACAACTACTCTACTATAGAAGAAAATCAGGATGTTTAGATATTAATATGCCAAAATCTTTTAGCTTTATAGATGACTACTTGGCTTACCTTTTGGCACGTTCCAGCTATTTGGTAAGTGAGCAATTTCATCATCAAATTCAAATCCAAGGCTGGTCTGTTAATTATTGGCGCATACTTGCTAGCTTGTCTGACGAAGACGGGCTTACCCTTACACAGCTTAATCAAAGGGTGCTATTTAAGCAGCCTACCCTGTCTAAATTAATAGTTAAAATGGAACAAGAAAAGCTGTTAATAAGGCACAAGGATGAAACAGATAAAAGAGCCATAAAGATTACTATTTCACCACAAGGCAGAACCTTAGTAGCCGACTTATTGGCACAAGCCAAAGCTCATGAAAACACCGTGTTAGCTGATTATAACCAGAAACAACAACAATTATTAAAAGACATGTTGCGGCGTTTAGTGTTGCATTTGCAGGAGTAAAAAGACCGTGTAACGACACCCTAGCGGTGTCAAAAAACCACCACTGACCATAAGTCGTCTATTAAGTCGTGCGAAACAGGCAGTAATCTGGTCACTGTGTCCTGGAAAAATGTGGAGGCCGAACCCGGAATCGAACCGGGGTTAGCGGATTTGCAATCCGGTGCATAACCACTCTGCCATTCGGCCTAAATTTGGAGCGGGAAACCGGATTCGAACCGGCGACCCCGACCT
>Ga0308009_10000296_pt1 | contig 40177 bp, 35 predicted proteins | sample Neamet127_FD_203134 | JGI IMG/M metagenome (GOLD analysis project Ga0308009, IMG submission 203134) | Marine microbial communities from water near the shore, Antarctic Ocean - #127 | ecosystem: Environmental > Aquatic > Marine > Unclassified | place: Southern Ocean | collected 2014-07-24 | reverse complement strand
GGTACTCGTCAACCAGCACATGGCCCATGGCCTTTTGCCATTTGTCGCGCACCGCATCGTGCTGTTGCAGGAGCTTGAGCGGCAGCCCGATCAGGTCGTCGAAATCCACACTCTGGTAGGCCGTCAGGCGCTCTTCATACCGCGCCATGATGCGGGCGATCAGCCGTTCTTCGTCCCCCTTGGCCTGCGCTTCGGCCTGAGCCGCGTTGAGCCCGCTGTTCTTCCAGGCGCTGATGGTCCACTGCCACTGGCGCGCCGTGGCTGCATCGGTGGTGCCGCCAGCATCTTTCAGGATGCTGGTCACGTCGTCGCTGTCGAGAATGGAGAACTGCTTTTTCAGCCCCAGCGCCTCACCGTCCTGACGCAACATGCGCACGCCCAGCGCGTGAAAGGTGCAAATCATTACGCCTCGGGCTGGCGCGCCTATCAGTTTTTTGGCCCGCTCCCGCATCTCGGCGGCAGCCTTGTTGGTGAAGGTGATGGCGGCGATTTCCGTGGCCGGCAGCCCGGCCTGGATCAGCCGGCCTATCTTGTGCGTGATCACCCGCGTCTTGCCCGAGCCGGCGCCGGCCAGCACCAGGCAGGGGCCGTGCATGTAGTTGACGGCTTCTTGTTGGGCGAGGTTCAAGCCATCAGACATGTGTGGAATCAATTCGCGAAGAAATACGGTGAGAGTTGCGTGACAAGGAGCGCGAATCGTACCGAGGGATAGGGAAACCCAAACAAGTGTGGGAGTCTTTTTAATGCATATTTGACTTTATCACATCAAATATGCATAATTTTAGGCATGTCTGAGTCAGCGCCCAGCTTTTTTGCCAAGTTCGAGATTCTGCAAGCTTACAACCTGTGGTGGCAGGATCTTGGGCAAGCGTTTGCCGGGCTGCCTGAATTTCGGCGCGATGTTTTTGACGAGCTGTACGCTGACGTTAAACAGTTGCCGCAAATGGTCTCGGTCACCGGGCCACGCCGGGTCGGTAAAAGCACCTTGCTGCAGCAGTGTATTCAGCAACTGATCAAGGATGCGCCTGACCCTGAAGCGCAGGCCAGACGCATTGTTTATTTTTCGATGCAGGACCCGGGGCTGGAGATTCCTGGCTTCAACCAGGACCGGTTTTTCAACGGTCTGGTGGCCACGGCGGTGGAAGCGTCCAAAGGCGGGCTGACTTATCTTTTTCTCGACGAGATACAGCGCTTTCCGCGCTGGGAGCTTTACCTCAAGAAGTTCTATGACTTGAAGACGCCGGTGCGTTTTGTGGTGTCGGGGTCGGCCAGTGCGCCCATCTTCAAGAAGTCACGCGAGAGTTTGCTGGGGCGGGTGAAAGACTTTCATGTGTTGCCTTTCAGTTTTCGAGAGTGGGACACGTTACGCAGACAATGCGGGCCAGAGGACTCTCGGCCCTACATGGGGAGCAGCAGTTTGCTAAACATTCTTGGCAGCGAGGCGCGCAAACGAGAGCAAAAGTCGTGGCTGTCGTTGTTGGACCAGTTTGCAGATGGGTGGGGAATAGAGATCACCGAAATAGAGGATTTTCTGTTTGAAGGCGGCTTCCCAGAAGTCTGGAACCTCCCCACCCTGCTCGCCAAACAGGAATACCTCTACCAAAACCAGGTCGAGCGCGTGATCTTTGAAGACCTGCTGGTGGCCGCCGAATTTCGCAAACCCGAGATGTTGCGCCGCTTTTACCTGGGTCTGCTCAAAGACCCTGGGCGTGAAACCAATCTCTCGCAGCTCAGCAGCGAGATCGCCCTGGCGCGCAGCACCATCGAAACTTATTTCCCGCTGCTTGAGGCGACAGACCTGGTCTGGCGCCTGCACAAACACACCAGCACCAAGTCCACGCCCAAAGCCGGTAACTTCAAGACCTATCTGGTGGACCTGGCGGTGCGCAATGCGGTGATGAAGCTGAGCCAGGAGCAAATGGTGGCAGACCCGACCCTGATGGGGGCTTATGCGGAGAACGTGGTGGCCAACCACTTGCGCCGTTGGCCGGGGCTGGTCGAGTTGGGCTACTGGCGCCGCAATAACGATGAACTGGATTTCATCGTGGACCTGGGCTCTACCCGCATCGGGGTGGAGGTCAAATACCGCAACGAGGTGCAGGACAAGGACGTGCTGAAGGCTGCGAGGCTGTCCGAGGCGCATGGTTGCGAAGCTTGCATCATGGTGACGAAAGAGCCCATGCCCGCCGACAATATCGACAAGCTGAAAACCCAGTCGCCGGTGCCGCTGGCGGTCGTTCCGCTGGCTGCATTCCTCATGCTCTTCTAAGCGCTATCAGGTCTTGATGTGTTTTCCATTCTTTTAATCACCTTCCCCTTCTTCGCGCTGGTCCTGTGCGGCTACCTGGCGGCGCGGCGCGGCCTGTTGCCGCAGGCGGCGATTCCGGGGCTCAACACCTTTGTGCTGTATTTCGCGCTGCCTTGCATGTTGTACCGCTTCGGCGCCAACACCCCGCTGGCGCAGTTGCTCGACGGCGGCGTGGTTGCGGTCTATCTGTTTTGTGCGCTGGTCTTGGTGGCGTTCACGATTGCCGTGACGCTCAACAAACGCATTGGCTGGAACGATGCGTCCTTCGGTGCGCTGGTGGCGGCTTTTCCCAACACCGGTTTCATGGGCGTGCCGCTGCTGGTGGCCCTGCTGGGCGCACAGGCGGCGGGTCCGGCGATTGTGACCATCGTGGTCGATCTTCTTGTGACGAGCTCGCTGTGTATTGCGCTGTCGCGGCTGGACTCGGCCGATGCGCATGGCGCCGAAGTGGCGGCCAAAAAAGCACTCAGAGGCGTGGCGCTCAACCCCATGCCCTGGGCCATCGTGCTGGGCGCTGTCTCCTCGGGTACGCAGCTTGTTTTGCCCGCGCCTGTGATGCAGACCGTCGCCCTGCTGGCCGATGCCGCTTCACCAGTCGCGCTCTTCACCATAGGCGCGGTGCTGGCGCGCTCGCAGATGAACAGCGTGGAAACCATTGCGCTGAAGCACTATGTGCCGGTGGCGCTGATCAAGCTGCTGCTGCACCCGCTGCTGGTTGGGCTGGTGGGCGTGGGTGCCATTCAGTTGGGCGTGCCGCTGCAGCCCTTTGCGCTGACGGTGATCGTGCTGGTGGCAGCGCTGCCGAGTGCCAGCAATGTGTCGGTACTGGCCGAAAAGTTTGGCGCGGACAACGGGCGGATTGCGCGCATTATTTTGCTGTCGACGGTGCTGGCATTTTTCAGCTTCTCGGCGGCAGTGGCGTTGTTGACATAATTAGAGGACGGATTGGAAGTTCAATAACTGTCTATTAAAGTGGACGTTTGGCAAATTTTAAGTTTTAATGTTCACAATCATGGACAAATTAAAGCTTCCCGCAGATCTGGGTCAAGCTATCGCCCAGTATCGGGCTGACAACAAGTTATCGGCCGTCGCCGTAGCGCGCAAGGCCGGGCGCAGCCGCACAGTACTCCACAAACTGGAGCGCGGAGACGATGTCACCGTGACCTCTCTGTTCGACATCTTGCGTGCCATGGGCCTGAGCCTGAGCCTGCAAAAAGCTGGCATGCCGACGCTGGATGAAATGCAACGCCGGTTTGCAGACGAAGACGATGAGGATGGCCATGCTGCCTGAGCGCATCCGCCTGCTCGATGTGGATGTCAACGGTGCGCACAGCGGGCGTCTGGCGCACGCATCGACCTACACCTTTGACTACCACCGTGACGACGCGGGCCAGCCCAGCGTGTCTTTGCTGATGCCGCCCGGCACGTTGCACTTTGACGGCGGCGGAGCCCTGTTCCCGGCCATGGACATGAACCTGCCCGAGGGCTACCTGTTCATGCAAATCCGCGCGTTTTTTCCCAAGCAGGTCATTACCCCCATGCACCTGCTCGCCCTGATGGGCAACAACGGCATCGGGCGGTTGGGCTACCGGCTTGCCGATACGCCTGCCGCCAAGCCGCCTGCGGTGGTCAACAAGGCCGACTTGCTGGCCAGTGGCAACGGCCCTGCCCTTTTTGAAGAGCTGATGCACGCCTACCTCTCCACCGGTGCAGGCATATCGGGCGTGCAGCCCAAGATCATGGTGCCCGACCGCGCCACGATGCCCGTGCCCACACTGATCGTCAAGATGGCGGCTGACCGTTACCCTGGCCTGTCTGCCAACGAGTTCATGTGCCTGTCTGCAGCCCAGGAGGCGGGCATTCTGGTAGCGCCATTTGATCTGTCTGAGGACGGATCGCTGCTGGTTATTGAGCGTTTTGACATTGCTGCAGACGGCACGCGCCTGGGGTTTGAAGACGTGGCCTCGCTCATGGGCCAGCACGTTCGCGACACACTGTCAGACCGCAAGTACCACGGCAGCTACGAGCGTATCGCTACTGCCCTGAAGTTGATCAACTTGCCGAGTGCCGAGCTGGCGCGCTTCTTCGAGCAGGTCGCGTTTTCAGCCATGGTGCGCAACGGCGACGGCCACCTCAAGAACTTTGGCGTGCTCTACAGCGGCCCGGATGACGTGCGCCTGGCACCCATGTTCGATGTGGTCACCACGTCCATCTATAAATACCAGCGCTTCGAAGGCGGCCCTGCGCTGGAGGACCACACCATGGCGCTCAAACTCTTCGCGGGTGCCAAGGGGTCAAAGACTTATCCCCACGCCAAAGACCTGCTGGATTTTGGCCGACGTGTCTGCGGCGTTTCTGACCCCGCAGCGGTCATCCAGCGTATTGCTCAGGGCATGGTGCAGGCGCTGGCGAAGAGTCGTACTGATCACCGGATTGCTGCGCTGCTGCATGACCAGATGAATGCCGCCTGGCAGTCTGGTTTGGTGCTGGCGCGGGAGGTTGTGCGGTGACGTTGCTGACGTGAGTATCCGGAGAGTCGGGTTTGCAGCGGGCCATGGTCGCGATCTCTTTGACCCGGGTATAGCCCAAACACCGTGCCAGAAGTTTTATTGAACGTTTGAGTCATCCCTACACCAGTGCTCGCCGACCCTTGCACCACGCTGTTTGGGCTCAGCTTGAACGCACTGTCAGGCCGCACCTTTGACGACAACCGGCGTGGCATGCAATTGCAGACCAAGTGCAGCCACAACTTTGAGAATGGTGGCAAATTCGGGATTACCGTCAGGGGAGAGCGCTTTGTACAGGCTCTCTCGCCCAAGGCCCGCCTCTCGAGCCACCTGCGTCATTCCCTTCGCTCGCGCGATATCGCCTAGCGCCGCTGCGACTAGCGCTGGATCAGCGTCTTCCAGTGCAGCTTCAAGATAAGCAGCCATGTCTTCCTCCGTTTGGAGGTGATCCGCTGGATCCCAGGGCGTGGTCGATGTCTTTGCCATATTCAGTCTCCTAAAGTTCACGGGCGAGCAGCTTGGCGTTGCGGATATCTTTGTCTTGGGATGACTTGTCCCCGCCCGCAAGTAGCACGACCAACACATCTGCCTTCTGCATGAAGTACACGCGGTAGCCCGGCCCGTGATCAACACGGAGTTCAGAGATGCCGTTTCCGACCGGTTTGACGTCGCCTGGGTTGCCAAGTGACAGCCGCCGGACGCGAATGTCAATGCGTGTCTGGGCTGTTCGGTCACGGAGCCCCTTGAACCACTCAGCGTAGGTCTGAGTTTGGCGAACTTCAAGCATGCAGAAACTGTATCACATGGGATACGAGTAGCGCAAGAGGGCTGTTTGGTTCGTTGGTACGGACTAACGTTGGAGAGGACCGGCGGACAGAAGGCGTGCGAAACTCGCCGATAGGCCGTCTGCGTTGATCGACCTTAGAGGGCGGTTCGCGGCAGAGCGCCTCGCTGTCGACGACTGGAGTGAATAGGTATCGCTCCCCGCGGCACAAATGAGTCGATCTAGCCATCGTGTTTCATCATAGCGACGAGCCGGGGGCGCATTTCCTTAAGCAGATCATTGAACGTCGCCGCCACCAGCAATGCGCGCTCGAGCTCCGTGCGGCCCCATGGCCCCATTGCGAGCCCAGAAGGATTCTGCCCAAAGTACGACCGCAGTCCTGCACCTTCCGTACGAACGTAGATTCCATAGCCGCCGGCCAAACCGGGATGCAGGTACTCAGACAGGCGGTCGTACTCACTTCGAAATCCCGGAAACTGCTTGTCTAAGTGATCAATGGCCGTCAGAACGTTAACCGACTTGTTGGGCCAGTCGTCTCCTTTGTCCCTTCGACCGAAAACTACTGACATCAGGAGGGTGTGTGCGCCTCGGAAATCGACCGTCTCAGTATGCGAAGTTAGCTTCTCCCACACCGTATAGTGAAGGGCAACCGTTTCAACGACAGAGCGTGTGAGGGTGCAGCCTGGAACGAGGCGTCCGTCGCGAAAGAACGACTCCGCATCCTCAGCCAGGTCCACGATCCGACGCAGCGATACTTGTCGCCATACGTCAAATAGACGCAGAGACCGGGTGCCGGCCTCGGTGCCAATTTCCTCAAAATGATCAACGAACTCCCGCCGGAGTCGGCCGAGCAACTCTTCGACTTCGCTCGGAGTGGCATTGCGAGAGCCGCTAGGGTCCATGGCTACGGCGCTCTAACGTGGCGCTCAGGTTGAGCGTAGGGTCAGGCTTCAGTCTTGGGTGGGCAGGAACCGGCATGATCTTCTTCAAGTCCTACTTGCAGTCGGCATACGCCCCCTGTTTGTCGTAGTTCACCTCACAGGCCGGTTTGGCGCCTTGATCGCTTCGTCCGCAGAAGTTGAACACCGCACAGTCAATAGACATGAATCCGTAGGATGCTGAGATCCAGAGCAAAAACGCCATCACCCCAACTACTGATGACGGGTTCACCGGCTTTGCAAATGCAATCCAGATTGCGACGCCAGTACATGAGAAGCCAAAGACCGCAAGCGAGTTTAAAAGTTGAGATTTGGTCGTCAAATCAATCGAATGCACCAAGCTTCCGAGGACGCCAAGCGGACTTCCAAAGAGCACGCCGAAGAGAGCAATGTAAGCGGCAGCGACGGCCAGGATGGTGAGGGTTTGGCGACTTGGCATAGCGAAAACTCTGAAACCTAACGTTGAAGCTGACCGACACGCAGCACTCGCCGCGAAGCGGCCTCCTGCCGTTGCGTGTCCAAGTCGAGGGACCAGTTAGCGCTTTCCAAAGACATCGTCCATTACTGAGTAGAAGGTGAGTTCACGCGGCTTTCCGATGTTATCCAGCATCGCCTGAATGTCGATGCTTCCAAGCGTGTGCTCGCTGATCTTGACACGTTTTTTTGTCGCCGCCTCCTCAAACACCGGTTCTCCGCCTTTGACTTCCCATCCGGGGTCAACGGCTTCGATCTCCTGAATGAGAACCGAGGTAACGTTCTCTCCATCTCGTGTGAAGTGTTCCGGTCTAAGGGCGATTGTTTGATGCTTGTGATTGAAGTTTAGAAGAAGGCTCCAAGGTTCGACTGGCTTTCCTCCATCAGCAAAATACCCCATCACATAGCCAACCATTCGCAGTGCGGAATGCTCGTGCATGGCGTAAGCCAGTTGATTACCGTTCTTCACTACGTAGAGGCTCCAGCGGAATCCGAGAAATTTGTTTAAAAGGCCCATATAACGCTCCGATGAAAATGAACGCTCACGTGATATAGATCGTCGATATTCCTGGAGCCCAGATCTTTGACAGCAAATCCGCGAATCTCACCTCTGAACTCGAACAGTTCATCAAACGGTGAAGCGCGCGCAGGCGGGCGTTGCCGCCAATTTTCAAGAAGTTTGAAGCCATTTTGTTTGCCTTGAATTTGGTCGCCTATCCTGTTCAAATCGGGTAGCGTCGAGTTTACTTTCCCTGCATCTCGGTACTAGTCATCCTGAGTTTATCCGGGTCGCTCATTCCTGAACCTGCGTTATGCCACCATGGATCCCGGATTCCTGGATCAAGTCCGGGACAGGCTCATGCGGTCGACCGTGGGAGCTTTATATCGCCAGCGGGTCCACATCAATCGCCCAGCGGATCAGGCTTTTGAATTCCGTTTGCTGCCGCGTCTCATGCAACAGCGGCTGCCAGGCGGCCAGGAAGCGCTGCAGTGCGGCGCGTGATGGGCTTTCGACCAGCATCTGGGCACGCTCTATGTTGGCCACGCGCTGGATGGTCATGGGCACCGCCGGGTAGGGCGTGACGGCTTCTGCGCCGGGCAGTTGCTGCGCCTGCGCGGCCGCTGCTGCCGCATTCAGAAAGCCCTGCGCCACTGCCTGCTCGCGCGCTTCGGCGCGCACCAGGGCTGAAAAGCCGAAGGGCGACATGCCGGCGGCTTCTCGCTCCTTCAGTTCCTGCATCGCAAACGCCGGGTAGTCGTGTTTCTTCAGTGATGCAAACAGCGGATGCTGCGGGTGAAAGGTCTGTACCCACATCTCGCTGGCTTCGCCGCGTTCGGCATCGCGCCCGGCGCGACCGGCCGCCTGCATCAAGAGACCAAACAGGCGCTCGGGCGCGCGGAAGTCGCTGGAGAATAAGGCGCCGTCTGGGTTGATGGCGGCCACCAGTGTGATGTGGCGAAAGTCGTGGCCCTTGGCGATCATCTGCGTGCCGACCAGCACATCAACCTCGCGGGCGTGAACGCTGGCCAGCTGCGATTCGAGCGCGCCCTTGAGACGGGTGGTGTCGGCGTCGATGCGCACGATGCGCAGCGGGCTGCCGTCGGGGCGCGAGACGCCCGCCAGCAGCTCGGACAGGTGTTCCTCCAGCCGTTCCGTGCCCTTGCCGAGCGGTGCGATGTCGATGTTGCCGCAAGACGGGCAGGCACGCGGCACCCGTTCGGTGAAGCCGCAGTGGTGGCAGCGCAGCGTGCGGTCTATCTTGTGAAAGACGCGGTAGGCGCTGCAATGCGGGCACTCGCTTTTCCAGCCGCAATCGTGGCAGGCCAGCACCGGCGCATAACCGCGTCGGTTCAGAAAAATCAGTGATTGCTCGCCGCGCGCGATGCGCTGGGCGATGGCGTCCAGCAGCGGCGGCGCAATCGTGCAGTGTTTGGGCTGGTGGTTCATGTCGACCAGCCGGACAGTTGGCAATCTGCCAGCCGTTTCAGGTGCAGTATTACCCGCCGTTTGCGGGGAGCCCTCACCCCCACCCTCTCCCAGAGAGGGTGGGGGTAAGCCCGGCGCCGCGCCTATACGTTTGTCCATTCTCAGGCGCTGGTACTTGCCGTTGATCGTTGCTTGCCAGCTTTCCAGCGAAGGCGTGGCCGAACCCAGCAACACCTTGCAAGCCTTTTCAACACTTGCGCGGTAGACCGCCAGATCACGGGCTGAATAACGTGCACCTTCCTGCTGCTTGTAGCTCGGGTCATGTTCTTCATCCACCACGATCAGGCGCAGATTCGGCAGCGAGGCAAAAATCGCCATGCGGGTGCCCAGCACCAGCCGGGCCTGGCCGGCGTGCGCGGCCAGCCAGCTTTTGAGGCGCTGCGCAGGTGTGAGCCCGCTGTGCAGCGCCACCACCTGCGCCTTGCCGAGGTGAGCGAAACGCTCCTCAAACCGCGCCTGCAGTTGCGGCGTCAGGTTGATCTCGGGCACCATCACCAGCACCTGGGCGCTGGGGTCCTGCGCCAGCGCGCTGGCGGCAGCGCGCAGGTAGACCTCGGTTTTGCCGCTGCCGGTGGCGCCGAACAGCAGTGCGGGCCGAGAATCTGCATCAAATTCGGCTATAGCCCTTGCCTGTTCTGGGCTCAGTGCTATTAAATCAGTAGTATCTGGGGTGTTCGGCACGGCTGCCACCGGGCGTTTGAGCCGGCGCGCGAGCTGCACCGTGCTCAGTTCGCGCAGCTGCGGCGGCAGCGCTGCCAGCGCCACCTCGCCAATCGAGCGCTGGTAATAACTGGCGGTGAATGCCACCAGCTTGCGCCAGGTCGAGGGCAGCGGCGCCAAGCCGTCCAGCGCGCCCAGCACGGCCCGGGCTTGCGCTGGCTGCAGGTTACCGCTGTTTGGCAAGGCCTCCCAGACCACGCCCAGTACCTCGCGTTTGCCCAGTGGCACGCGCACCAGCGTTCCGGGTGCCAGCGGCCACTCGCTGGCGTAGGTCAGCGCCCCGGCCACATTGCTGTGGGCCGGGGTTGCAACCACAATGCCGAGCCAATAGGTCATGAACGTTCAGGATGAACAGGGCGTATAAAAGTCGTAAGTGCTGAGATACATTTTCTAAAACCGCTGTAAGTGCTTGATTTCAAACTACTTTGAAGGTGATCCAGTGTTTCTGTGGATAACTTTGTTGATAGATTGCCTTGGCATCGGCCCAGGCCTTGTAAATCAAGGCTTTTCTTAAATTGCCCGGAAAAAAAGCAAATTAAAGAAGCTATATAAATCAAGCACTTAGGAGCGCTATGGGTTTGATAGCGCAACCAGCTCGCAAACGGGCCTCATGCCGCACCGCAGCACAAAATTTGTGAATAAGTCTTGCCTTCGGCGCCCGGTTTTGTGTTAACAGGTCGTCAAAAAGGCTAATGCGGCGTGCCGGTGCGCATCCTGCGTGAATGCGCATGCACTGCACGCACCAGCACCTCGACGCTTTCGGGTGGCGTGTGCTGGCTGATGCCGTGGCCCAGGTTGAAGATGTGGGTTGAACCGCTGCTGGTCAGGTCGGCATGCGGCTGACCGAAGCTGTCCAGCACGGCGGCCACTTCTTTTTCGATCTGCGCCGGCTGGGCAAACAGCACATTCGGGTCCAGGTTGCCTTGCAGCGCCATGCGGGCACCCACCCGCGCGCGCGCCTGACCCAGATTCACGGTCCAGTCCAGGCCCAGCACTTCGCAGTCAAGTTGGGCCATCTGCTCCAGCCACAGGCCGCCGCCCTTGGTGAAGACCAGGCGCGGAATCGTGACGCCTTCATGCGTGCGTTTGAGCTGGCTCAGCACGCGCTGGGTGTAGGCCAGGCTGAAGGTCTGGAAGGCTGCGTCAGCCAGCACACCGCCCCAGCTGTCAAAAATCATCACGGCCTGGGCGCCGGCCTCGATCTGCGCGTTCAGGTAGGCGGCGACGGCATCGGCGTTGATCGCCAGCATTTTGTGCATCAGGTCGGGGCGCTGGTACAGCATGGTCTTGACCAGGCGGTAGTCGCTTGATCCGGCGCCTTCGACCATGTAACAGGCCAAGGTCCAGGGGCTGCCGGAAAAGCCGATCAGTGGGACGCGGCCATTCAGCGCCTTGCGGATGGAGGTGACGGCGTTGAAGACGTACCGCAGTTTTTCCATGTCTGGCACTTCGAGCTTGGCCACGGCTGCCTCGTCGCGCACCGGCGTGGCAAAACGTGGGCCTTCGCCGAGCGCAAACGACAGGCCCAGTCCCATGGCGTCGGGCACGGTCAGGATGTCGGAAAACAGGATGGCGGCGTCCAGCGGGTAACGGGCCAAGGGCTGCAGCGTGACTTCGGTGGCGTAGTCGGGTGAGGTCGCCAGGCCCATGAAGCTGCCGGCCTTGGCGCGGCTGGCGCGGTACTCGGGCAAATAGCGCCCGGCCTGGCGCATCAGCCAGACAGGGGTGTAGTCGGTGGCCTGGCGCAGGCAGGCGCGCAGGAAATTGTCGTTTTGGAGCGGAGCAAACATGCTCCGATTGTCTCAGGTGTCGGCCACCCTGGCTTCGTGCTGCCCGCAGCGCGTGTTCAGGGTTTGATGTAGCCGTGCGCCTCACGCACCTGGAGCTGCCCAATGCGCACGACGCCCGAGGGTGTGAACTCTGCGTCCAGCGTGAACAGCTCTTTTTTCAGGCTGCGGTTTTTGAGCGTGATCTCACAGACCTCAAAACGCACGCCGCGGGCCTTGAGGGCGCTGACCAGACTGGCGTAGTCCACGTTCGGGTTTTTCTTGTCCTTGGCTCCTTCCAGCAGGAAGTCCACGCCGTCGGCGTGGGTGACCACGGTGATTTTGGTGTCGGGGGCCACGTCCAGGTGGTTGCGTATGTTGCGCAGCCCCTTTGTCGCCTGCATTTCGGCGTTGTCGATGTGGTAGACGACTTTGTCCTGGGCCTGCACAGCCGCGCCCGAGGCGGCCAGGGTGACGAACAGAACCAGACTGGCAAAGCTGCGATGGAGAGAGTTTTTCATGGGAGACACCTTTCAAATGCGAGTGAAAGGCCATACGGGCCGAAGCACGCACCCTTACATAACCCAACACTAATATATGGATTTTCTACTGTCTCGATCATGGTGATTTCCACTAGCCGTATCGGTGGGCGGTCTACAAGGTGCAGGACCCGCACGCAGTGAGCGACCGTGGGGGCCGTCCACCGGGGGACCTACCTGACGGGCAAGAACTGCAAAAACGACGCGCCCGCCAGATTCTGCACATAGGTGATGACGGCGCGCCGGTACTTTTCGGTCAGCACCCCGGACAGCAAATCCAGCCGGCCGACGATCTTGCCGAATTCGCGCTCGAAGCTGAGGTTGCGCTCGCGCTCGGAGATTTCGTCGGCCAGCAGCAGCGGCTGGCCTGCAGCGTTACGCCGCGTCGCCAGCAGCCATACCGCCGACTCGACATTGCGTGCGGCGTTGTAGATATGCTGCGCGTCCAGCCCGTCGACCAGGTAGAAGGTGGTTTTGCCGTCGTGTGCGGTGATCAGCATGTCGGCGCTGGCGTAGACAAAGGCGGCGACGCGGTCACCGCGAAATTCGGGGCTGAGCGCCAGCGACAAGGCCGCAATATCGCGTTGGCCCTGGAGTTCGGGCCAGGGGGTGCGGTTTTCAATGGCGCTGCGCACACGCTGCACCGCCGCCTCGCGGCTGGCGCTACCGGTTTTGCGCCACTCAGCCGGGTTGCGCCGGTACAACTTGTCGAGCAGCCGGTACAGGCTGTCCAGGTTGTCACGCATGCCCAGGGTGGCCATGCGGTTCAGGTCGGATTGCGCGAGCTCGCTGGAGGTCAGCGGCGCCACCTGCGTCGCGCCGCGGAGGACCGGCGCTGGCGCCTGTGTCGAACACCCCGCCAGCAACAAAGCCAGCGCACAGACGGGGTAGGGCAGCAAGGGCCGGCTCAAAAAGGGCATGCGGCAATTATCCCGAAGAAGCTTGCGGGCACAAGCGCTTCGGCCGCTGCCTGCATCTGGAGTAGCGCCTCCTCAGGCCTTGTATTTGATCGAGCAGCCGTAGGCGCGGCTGGAGGCCACGCTGAGTGTTTTGCCGCCCAGCGCTTCACTGAGCCCCTGGCGCACATAGTTGGTAGCGGTCTTGATGTCGTCCTCGCGCGCTGAGGCAATGCTGTCGATGCCGCCGGCATAGATCAGCCGGCCCTGCGGACTGACGATGTACATGTGCGGCGTGGTCTTGGCGCCATAAAGCTGGCCGATCTTGCCCGACTCGTCCATCAGCAGGGCCGTCGGCGCCGCCTGCTTCTCGCCCAGCCAGCCGGCGAGTTTGGCCGGGGCCAGGTAGTCGCCGTGGCTGGTCTCTGTCGAGTTGATGGCCAGCCACACCACACCCTTGGCGGCAAACTCTTTTTGCAGGCCCTGCATATTGCCGTTGTAGTGCTTCTGCACAAAAGGGCAGCCCGGGTTGGTCCATTCCAGCACCACCAGCTTGCCCTTGTAGTCGCTGAGCTTGCGGGTTTTGCCCGTGGTGTCGGTGGCCGAAAAATCTGGTGCGGCCTGGCCCACGGTGGCGGCCGCCAACGCGGGGCTGGCGAGCGACAGCGCCCAGGGTGCGGCAAGCAAGGAGGCCGAAAATTCACGGCGGTTCAGACTGCCGGGAAGGCAACGATTCAACATGGCATGAACCCCGAGAGGAAAAGAAATCACAGTTTGGCCAGTTCGGCCCGGACATCATCGACAGACAAAATTTCCGACAGCACCACGGGCGCGCGGCCGGGCTTGTAAATCACGTACACCGGCACACCGCTGCGGCCCAGTTGGGACAGCGCAGCGGTCACCGCCGGGTCGCGGCGCGTCCAGTCGGCGCGCAGCAGCACGACTTTTTTGGCATCCATGTCGGCCAGCACTGCGCTGTTGGCCAAGGTGGTTTTTTTGTTGTACTGGCAGCTCACGCACCAGGCGGCAGTGAAGTCGACAAACACGCTCTGACCCTGCGCCGTGAGTTGCTCGACCCGGCCCGGCTCCCAGGTTTGCCAGCGTTCCGAGGGCGCGGCAGCGAGCCCGGCGGCGTCCAGCGGTTTGATGACACTTTGGCCCATAGCCCATACCCCGGCTACGCCAAGTGCTATCGAAAACGTAGCAATGGCGAGCCGCGCCCGACCCCGCAGTGTCAGCGACCACAGCACCAGCGCCATCAGCACCAGCAGCGCCAGCAAGGCGCCAGCGCCGTCGATGCCGCTTTGCTGGCCCAGCACCCAGACCAGCCAGGCCACAGTGGCAAACATCGGGAAGGCCATCAGACGGCGGAAGGTGTCCATCCAGGGGCCGGGGCGTGGCAAGGCGCGCGCCACGGCGGGTACGGCGCTGGCCACCAGGTAGGGCAGGGCCATGCCCAGGCCGATGGCAGCAAATATCGACAGCGCCTGCCAGGCCGGCAGGCCCAGCGCAAAGCCCAGCGAGGCGCCCATGAACGGCGCGGTGCAGGGCGAGGCAATCGCCGTGGCCAGCACACCCGTCAAAAAGGAATTGACGGTGGGGTTTTTCGCCTGCAGGCTGGCCACACGGCTGGGCAGAAAGCTGCCAAATTCAAACACGCCCGCTAAATTAAGGCCGATCAGCGTGAACAATGCGGCCAGCGCCGCCACCACCGCCGGGTTTTGCAATTGAAAGCCCCAGCCAAGCTGTTCGCCGGCAGCGCGCAGGCCCAGCAGCAGCGCGCCCAGCGCGACAAACGACAGCAGCACGCCAGCGGTGTAGGCCAGGCCACCGGCCAGCCGAGCGGCCTGGTTTTTCTCCTGCGTGAAACTCACCACCTTGATGGCCAGCACCGGAAACACGCAAGGCATCAGGTTCAGGATCAGCCCACCCAGCAAGGCGCCGAGCAGGGCGGCAAGCAAGCCCAGAGGCGGGGAGCTGCCGCCCACGGGGGCGGCGCCCAGCGCCGCGTTGGCCTTGAGCGCAGCTTCGAGCGCTGGCGACACGACCGCAGCGGCGGCAACAGCCGGCCATTCGCCCTGGACCGGCGTTTCAATCCGAAAAGCCTGTTTGTCAAAAGCAACCACCAAGGGCATCAGGCGCGGGCTGTCGGTGCGCTGCGCCGACAGCGGCAGTTGCGCGGTCCAGACATTGCCCTTCCAGGCTTGCTGCCAGGCACCGGCAGGTTCGATCACATTCGCGGTTTCGGGAAACAGCTCCAGCGTTTTGCCCTGCAAGGTGGCGGGCAAGCCGCTGAGGGACAGCTTGATCACCTGGGCACCCGCTTGCACATGGCTGCCGGTGCCTGCTAGCGGCTGCGGACTGGCGGCAAATGCCGCTGCAAAAATACCGCTGCTTGAACCGGTGGAGCTGCGCACCGGAATCTGCAGCGCAAACTCGCCTTCCTGCGGAATACATTCTTTTTTGCAGATCAGCCAGGAGGCCTTGAGCTTGATGCTCAGCTGGGCGGCGTCAAAACCCGGCGCCACCGTCAGCGGCACCGGCAACAACACGGTATTTTCGTAACCGTAGTTGGCCAGTGTGCCGATCGGTATTTTTTTCGGTGTGGGCCAGGCGATCTCACCGGCTGTGATACCCGCAGGCAGCGTCCACTCAAGCACGGTGGGCAGGCCGGAGTCACCCGAGTTTTTCCAGTAGGTGTGCCATTCGGGAATGTGCGCCAGTTGCAGGCCAACCCAGACCTGCTTGCCCGACTCGACCCCGTCAGGCGCCCAGGCCAGCAACTCGGCGCGCACCTGGTCGGTGCTGACTACAGCGCCAACAGAGGCCTTGTTTGTGAAGCTTATTTGGGCACTGGCCCCTATGGACAGGGCGCCGGCAGCTATCAAAAACAGAGCGGATAAAAAACGACGGAAGTTCATGGTCATGGTGTGAGCGGCGCGCTGGCCTTTAGTTCCTGCGGGGCCGGGCCCAGGGGCGGGCTGATGTCGCTGCAGATCAGTTGGCAAACCCCAGCACGATGCGCCGGGTGGTAGCACTTTTCTTTTCGATTTTGGTGACGACCACCGCGCCGATCTCGGCGGTGTTGGCCACATGGGTGCCGCCGCAAGGCTGCAAATCGATCACCTGTTCCAGCGCCTGGCCGCCTATGCGGATGGTGCGCACCTGGCCACTGCCGCGCGGCGGCTGCACACTCATGCTTTTGACCAGCGCCGGGTTCGCATCCAGGTCGGCGTCGCTGATGCTGCCTACCACCAGCGGGTGTGCCGCCGCTACCAGGCGCGCGATGCCGGCCGTGAGGGCCTCTCTGTCAAGCGGGTCGGTCATGTTGAAGTCCAGCCGCGCATAGTCGGGCGTGATCGAGCAGCCGTTGACAAGCTGCGGCACCAGGTGGCACAGCAGATGCGTGGTGGTGTGAAAACGCATGAGCCGGTGCCGCCGCGTCCAGTCAATGCGGGCGGTCACCCGGTCGCCGACCTGAACACCGGCTTGTTGCGACTGCAAAAGCACCGAAGACGCCGGGTCTGCCAGTACCGGCAGGTGGCAAATTGCGGCTGTGAACTGTCCCTGCTCATCTTTGCCCTTGCGGGTATCGGCAATCGCAATCTCACGCCCGTCCGCGAGCACCAGCACACCGGCATCGCCGGCTTGGCCGCCGCCCAGCGGGTAAAACACCGTGCGGTCCAGCACCAGGCCCTGCGCGCTGATGGCGGTGACGGTGGCCGCGCATTCGGTGAGGTAGGCGTCATCGCGAAACAGGGTTTGCGTCATGGTTTGATAATACCGGCATGCCTCCCACGCCCGCCGACCAGACCGCTGCCATCGTCCTGGCCACGCTCAACGCTAAATACATCCACGCCTCGCTGGGCCTGCGTTGCCTGCTGGCCAACATGGACAGGCACGGTGGCGCGGGTTTGCGGGCGCAAACCGAGTTGCGCGAGTTTGTCATTGGCCAGCCGGCCACGCGCATGGTCGAGGAACTGCTGGCCCTGCAGCCCCAGGTGATCGGCCTCGGCGTTTACATCTGGAACGTGGTCGAAACCACGCAGCTGGTGCGTCTGCTCAAGACCTTGCGGCCGGACATCACCATCGTGCTGGGCGGCCCCGAGGTCAGCCACGAGGTGGACCAGCAGGAGATTTGCCGCCTGGCCGACCATGTGGTCACCGGCTGGGGCGATGTGAGTTTTCCGAGGCTCTGCCGCGCGTTACTCGATGGCCCGAAGCCTCTGATGAAAGTCATTGCCGGTGAGCAGCCAGCGCTTGATGAATTGGTGCTGCCCTACGGCGAATACACGGCGGAGGATTTGGCGCAGCGGCTGCTGTATATGGAGGCCTCGCGCGGCTGCCCCTTTAAATGCGAGTTCTGCCTGAGTTCACTCGACAAAACCGCCTGGGCCTTCGAGCTGGACGGCTTCATGGCCGAGATGGACGCGCTGTACCGCCGTGGCGCGCGCAACTTCAAGTTTGTGGACCGCACCTTCAACCTCAAAATCGACAACTCGGTACGCATCCTGCAGTTTTTCCTGGACCGCATTGCCGAAGCGCCCGATGTGTTTGTGCATTTTGAGGTCGTGCCCGACAGCCTGCCAGACCGCCTCAAGGACTTGATCGCGCAGTTCCCCGACGGCGCGCTGCAGTTCGAGGTTGGCATCCAGAGCTTCAACCCTGAGGTGCAGCAACGCATCTCGCGCAAGCAGGACAACGGCAAAACCGCCGACAACCTGCACTGGCTGGTCACGCAAAGCCGTGCCCATGTGCATGCCGACCTGATCTTCGGCCTGCCTGGCGAGACGCTGGAAAGTTTTGCCGAAGGCTTTGACCGCCTGTATGGTTTGGCGCCGCACGAGATCCAGTTTGGCGTGCTCAAGCGCCTGCGCGGCACGCCGATCACGCGGCACACGGCCGGCTTCGCCATGGTTTATGACCCGCAGACGCCGTACACGATTTTGCAGAATTCAACGGTTGACTTTGCGACCATGCAGCGCATCAAACGGTTTGCGCGGTATTGGGAGATGGTGGCCAACTCCGGGCGTTTCTCCCGCAGCCTGGACCTGCTGCTGGCGCCGGGCTCCGCCTTTCACAACTTTCTGGCTTTCAGCGACTGGCTCTGGCAAACCACCGGCAAGACCCATGAGTTCGCGCTGGAAAAGCTGGTGGACCTGCTGTTTGCGCACTTGATACAAGTGCGCGGCCTGGATGCGGCCGACGTGGCTGACGCGCTGCTGGCCGACTACCAGGCCAGCGGCGCACGCGGACGCCCGCAAAGCCTGGCGGCCTTGTTGGGCCAGGCGCAAAAATCAGCGTTGGCCGTGGCTGAGAAACACGGCGCTCAGCGACAAAGCCGCCATTTGGGGCAGCAGGCTCTGCGGCTGGAGATTCAGAAGGCTGCGGCGGCGGCTTGAGCCTGGGCCGATTCTCGCGTCGGCTCAACGGTCCATGGCCGGCCGTTTAGGGTCAAACTTCCAGCCCGGTATCAGGCTCTGCATCGCCATCGCATCATCGCGTGAGCCCAGACCGTGCTGCTTGTAGAGCTGGTGCGCTTTTTCGACTTCAGCCATGTCGAGTTCGATGCCCAGGCCCGGCTTCTTCGGTACCTGCACCAGGCCACCTTCAATCTTCAAAGGTTCCTTGGTCAGGCGCTGGCCGTCCTGCCAGATCCAGTGGGTGTCGATGGCGGTGACGCGGCCCGGTGCGGCGGCCCCGACCTGGGTGAACATCGCCAGTGACACATCGAAATGGTTGTTGGAATGCGAGCCCCAGGTCAGGCCCCAGTCGCGGCAAGTCTGCGCGACGCGGACCGAGCCGGCCATGGTCCAGAAATGCGGGTCGGCCAGCGGGATGTCGACCGACTGCAGCGACAGCGCGTGGCTCAGTTGCCGCCAGTCGGTGGCCACCATGTTGGTGGCGGTCGGCAGGCCGGTGGCGCGGCGGAATTCGGCCATGACTTCACGACCCGAAAATCCTTCTTCGGCGCCGCAGGGGTCTTCGGCGTAAGCCACGACGCCGCGCATGTCGCGCATCAGGCGGATCGCGTCTTTCAGCAGCCAGCCGCCGTTCGGGTCCAGCGTGACGCGGGCCTGCGGGAAGCGCTCATGCAGCGCGCGTACCGCCTCGACCTCTTGCTCACCGCGCAACACGCCGCCCTTGAGCTTGAAGTCGTTGAAGCCGTAACGCGCATGCGCGGCTTCGGCCTGGCGCACGATGGCCTCCGGCGTCACGGCCTCTTCATGGCGCACGCGAGACCAGGCATCGGGCGCATCGGGTTCGCTGGCGTAGGGCAGATTTGTTTTCAACTTGTCGCCGACAAAAAACAGATAGCCCAGCATCTCCACCGCCTCGCGCTGCTGGCCTTCGCCGAGCAGCGCGGCCACCGGCACCTCCAGGTGCTGGCCCAGCAGATCGAGCAGTGCCGATTCGGTTGCAGCACCTGCTGGTGGGAACCGATGGCCTGGCCGACCACCAGCGGCCGCGCATCTTCCAGCGTCTGGCGGATTTTTTCACCGCCGGGCACTTCACCGACGCCGGTGCGCCCGGCGTTGTCGGTCAGAATCAGGATGTTGCGGGTGAAAAACGGGCCGTGGGCGCCGCTGAGGTTCAGCAGCATGCCGTCGCGGCCGGCGACGGGAATCACACGCAGGTCGGTGATCAAAGGGGTGGAATGTCCGGGCATGGGGAGTTTGTTTGTCAGTGTGGCGGGATGCGCGCGAGGCGGAACAGGCCTGAATGGTAGCGCTACCTTGATCCGCGGTCAACCCAGAAAACCTGCCATCCCGGCCAAATTGAATCGCTCAGGTGCTTTGCCGGTCCACGATGGAAAATCCCACGTCCACCACGCGCTGCGTCACCTCCCGGCCCTCGGCCCGGTCCACGATGAACTGAGCTGCCTGTCGGCCTATCGCCATGCCGTCGATGCGCACCGTGGTCAACGCGGGGTGCAGGTCGGCGGCAAAATCCAGGTCGCCAAAGCCGACCACCGCCAGTTGTCCGGGCACGGAAACACCGCGCACCTGGGCCTCGGTCATCACGCCCAGCGCCAGCAGGTCGGAGCTGCAAAACACCGCGTCAATGTCTGGCGAAGTCTGCAGCAACTCCGCCAGCGCAGCCCGCCCGCTCTTGAGCGTGGTCGGCGCCGGCACGGTGATCACCGGCACCGCTGGCAGGCCCACCGCCTGCGCCGCCGCATGAAACGCCTGCTGCCGCCGCTTTGAGCGCTCGTCGTCGCCGGCGATCATGGCGAGCCAGCGCCGGCCCTTGGCGTACAGGAAATCGACCACCGCGCGGCCCACATCAACATGCGAAAAACCCACCAGCATGTCAATCGGCGTGGGTGTCAGGTCCCAGGTTTCAACCACCGGGATGCCGGAGGCCAGCAGGCGCTGGCGCCCCAGCGGCGAATGCATGATGCCGGTCAGTACGATGCCGTCGGGCCGCCGGCTGATCAGCGCGTCCAGCAAATCGTCCTCGCGCGAATCGGCGTAACCGCTCTGGCCCAGCATCAACTGGTAGCCCTTCGCTACCAGCGCCTCGTTGAGCGCGCGAACCGTGCCCAGAAACACCGGCCCGGAAATCGTCGGTACCAGCGCCGCCACCAACCGGCTGCGCGCCGAGGCGAGACCGCCTGCCACCCGATTCGGCACATAGCCGGTGCTGGCCACCGCGTCGGTCACGCGCCGCAGCAGTTCGGCCGACACTTGGCTGGGGGTGTTCAGTGCGCGTGACGCGGTGATGGGCGCGACGCCGGCCAGACGCGCCACATCGTGCAGCGTGACGGCGCCGCTGCCGCGTCGGCTGCGCCGTGGGGGCGGGACGGTATCGCCGCTCATGCGGCTCTCAATACTATCAATTTAATAGCTACCCACGCCCACCCAGCATGGGCTGGAGGCCAAAAAGGCTTGAAATCCAGGTCCATCACACCATCGCGTCGCGCAATCGCGCGAACACCTTCCAGAAGGCTGCTTCCTGCGTCGTCGCAAAGTTGATGCGCATCAGCGTGGTCGGCGTGCGCACCGCGTGGAACAGCGCGCCAGGGGCAATCAGGTAACCCTCGTCGAGCATGCGCTGGGCCAGCGCATCGGTGTCCACGCCGGTATCGACCCAGCCGAACAGGCCGGCCGGCTCCGCCGCAAAGCTGCAGCCGTGCGCCAGCGCCAATTTGACGCTGCGCGCGCGTGCCGCATCAAGCCGCGTGCGTATGCGCTCGGCATGGCGGCGCAACTGGCCCTGGTCGATACACCAGGCCAGCGCTTTTTCGAGCAGGGCCGGTGTGGTCAGCGTGCCCAGCAGCTTGGTGTCGAGCAGGCGCTGCACCAGGTCGGCCGGCGCCGCCATGAAACCGACGCGCCAGCCTGGCGCCAGAATCTTGGCAAAACCGCTGACATAAATCGTGCGTTGCAGGCCGTCGAGCGCGCTGAGCCGCGTCGCGTGGTCCGGCGCCAGGTGGCTGTAGGTGTCGTCCTCGACGATATGGAAGTTGTGCTGATTGGCCAGTTGCAGCACACGGTGCGCGCTGCCGGGACTCAAGCAGTAACCGGTCGGGTTGTGAAACACGCTGACGCTGACAAACAGCTTGGGCGCATGCGTCTCGCAATACCGAGCCATCACTTCCAGGTCCGGGCCGGAGGCAGAGCGTGGCACCGGCAGAATGCGCATGCCCAGCGCATCGAGCCGCGCAAACTCAACCGCCCAGCCGGGCTCCTCGACCATCACGCAGTCGCCGGCGCGCAGCAGGGTGCGGCTGACGATGTCCAGCGCATGGGTGGCGCCCACGCTGGTGATGATTTGCTCCGGCGCCGCATGCACATTGAGCACACTGAGTTTTTGCGACAGCGCGCGGCGCAGGCCGCTGTCGCCCATGGGCTCGCCATAACTGAGCGAGAACTCGCGCAGTGCGTTCACGCCGGTGACCTTGCGCACCGCCGCCGGCATGAAGCTGGTGTCCAGCCACTCCGGCGGAAACACGCCCATGCCCGGCTGTGGCTTGTTGCTGACCTTGTGGAACATGCCGCGTATCAGCGCGGTGGCGTCCACGGGGGCCTGCCGGGCGGACATCCAGGTGGCGGTGCTCCATGCCGAGGGCGTATCCGGATTCGTCGAGCCTGCTACATTTTTGACAGCTGATGGCGCTTGGTGCGCTGAGGCCGACGCCGCATTGAATGATGCATCGCGGACGAAGAAACCACGGTTCTTGTGCGCCACCACCAGCCCCTGGGCCAGCAAATAGTCGTAAGCCGCGACCACGGTGGAGACGCTGACGCCTTGCTGCTGCGCGCATTGCCGCACCGAGGGCAGGCGCGCGCCGGGTGCCAGCAGGCGGCTGCGGATGCGTTCGGCAAAACGGGCGCTGAGCTGCTCCGTCAGTGATTGCGAACCGGTTTTCATCAACATGGACAAGGACCTTTTGCGCGGGGTGTGCTGACAAACAGGGCAATACAGTTTCAGGTTTTGTACCCATAACTGTACTGGTGATGTGCTGGTTTGAACTATAAAGTCTGACGCATGAATTGGCAAGAATTTACCGCTTTGCTGGTGCTGGCAACGGCCATGAGCTTTTCGCCGGGGCCCAACACCACACTATCGACCGCGCTCGCAGCCAACCACGGCCTGCGCCGCGCCATGCCTTTTGTCTGCGCGGTGCCGGTCGGCTGGGGCGTGTTGCTGAGCCTGTGCGCGCTCGGTTTGGGCGCGCTGCTGCTGGCGATTCCGCTGCTGGGCCTGGCGATCAAGCTCGTCGGCGTGGTGTATCTGCTGTGGCTGGCTTCCAAAATTGCACGCTCACGGCAGCTCAGCGAGGTCGATGCAGAAAAAATGAATGTTGGCTTCTGGCAGGGTGCGGCGCTGCAGTTCGTCAACATCAAGGCCTGGATGCTGGCGCTCGCCATTGTCAGCGGCTGGATCGCCGGGCGCAGCGACCCCGGCCTGCGTTTTGCCGTGGTGCTGCCGGTCATGCTGGCCTATGCTTTTGTCAGTAACCTGACCTATGCGGTGGCCGGCTCCTTGCTGCGCGAATGGCTGAGCGGCCCAGTGGGCAGCGGCCGGCGCCTGATTTGGTTCAACCGCGCCATGGCGGCGGTGCTGGTGGCCACCGCGATCTGGATGCTTTTCTTATGACGCAAGCGCACATCACCAAAGGCCTTTGGTTGGGTCTGTTGGGCATCGTTATTTTTGCGGTGACTCTGCCGATGACGCGGCTGGCGGTCGGCACCTCCGAGGCGCCGCAAATGTCGGGCCTGTTCATCGCCATGGGCAGGGCCGTGGTGGCCGCAGCCTTGTCGGCCTTGTTTCTGCTGGCAACCCGCGCACCACTGCCGCAGCGGCGCGACTGGTTGCCGCTGGCCATCATTGCCGGCGGCGTGGTGTTCGGCTTTCCGCTGTTCACCTCGATTGCCATGCGTTACGTCGAAGCCATGCATGCCAGCGTGATCGTCGGTGTGTTGCCGCTGGCCACTGCGGCGGTGGGGGCGCTGCTGCACCGCCAGCGGCCGTCGGCCGGCTTCTGGTTGTGCGCGGCCCTAGGCAGCGCGCTGGTCGTGGCTTTTGCCGTGCTGCGGTCCGGCGCTGCCGGGCTGGCTATTCATTTTGCGGACCTGCTGCTGCTGGCGGCGATGTTGTGCGCGGCCATCGGTTACGGCTATGGCGCGCGGCTGTCGCAACACATGCAGGCCGAACATGTGATCTGTTGGGCGCTCCTGATCTCGCTACCCGTGACGCTGCCGCTGGCGCTGCTGAGCTGGCCAACAGCGCCCATCCGAGCCAGCGCCTGGGGCGGCTTTGCCTACCTCGGCGTGTTTTCAATGTGGCTGGGCTTTTTTGCCTGGTACCGCGGCCTGGCGCTGGGCGGCACGGTGCGGGTCAGCCAGGTGCAACTGGTCCAGCCGTTTTTGTCCATGCTGTTTGCCGTGCCGCTGCTCGGCGAATCGCTGGACGCGGTAACGGTCGGCTTCGGCCTGGCCGTGATCGCCACCGTGTTTATCGGCAAACAGATGCCTGTCCATACGGCGACGCAAAGTGAGAAACTATTCAACGTGACCAAGACAGAGTGACAGAGACACCCCCACAAAGGCAGATATGACAAACCCAATGCACTGGAACCTCGCCGCACGCGCCGAAAAAATGAACCCGTCGGTGATCCGCGAGATTCTCAAGGTCACCGAAAAACCCGGCATCATCAGTTTTGCCGGCGGCCTGCCTTCGCCCAAAACCTTTCCGATCAGCGACTTCGCCGAGGCCTGCGCCAAAGTGCTGCGTGAAGACGGCCAGGCGGCGCTGCAGTACGCGGCCAGTGAAGGCTACGGTCCGCTGCGCGAGATGGTCGCGGCCAGCCTGCCCTGGCAGGTCGACCCGGCCCAGGTGCTGATCACCACCGGCTCGCAGCAGGGCCTGGATTTGCTGGCCAAGATCCTGATCGACAAGGGCAGCCCCATTCTGGTGGAGACGCCGACCTATCTCGGTGCGCTGCAGGCTTTCACGCCGATGGAGCCGCAAGTCATCAGCGTGGCCAGCGACGACGACGGCATCGACGTCAACGACCTCGCGATAAAAGCCAAAGGTGGGCGCTTTCTGTATGTGTTGCCCAACTTCCAGAACCCGACCGGCCGCACCATGAGTGAGGCGCGCCGCGCCGCGTTGTCGGCCAAGGCCGCTGAACTGGGCCTGCCGATTGTCGAGGACAACCCCTACGGCGACCTGTGGTTCGACGCGCCGCCGCCACTGCCGCTATCGGCGCGCAACCCCGAAGGCTGCCTTTACCTGGGCTCGTTTTCCAAGGTGCTGGCGCCCGGCCTGCGCCTGGGCTTTCTGGTGGCGCCGAAAGCGCTCTATCCCAAGCTGCTGCAGGCCAAACAGGCGGCCGACCTGCACAGCCCCGGCTTCAACCAGCGCATGATCGCCGAGGTCATGAAGGACGGTTTCCTGGACCGCCATGTGCCGACGATTCGCGCGCTCTACAAGTCGCAGCGCGATGCCATGCTGGCCGCACTCAAGCGTGAAATGCCCGAAGGCGTCAGCTGGAACACCCCCGACGGTGGCATGTTTTTGTGGGCACGTTTGCCAGCCGGCATGAGCGCGGTCGAACTGCTGCCCAAAGCCGTCGAGAAAAACGTGGCTTTTGTGCCGGGCGCTGCTTTCTACGCCGACAACGCCGATCAACGCACGCTGCGTCTGTCTTTTGTGACGGCCAGCGTGGACCAGATCAACACCGGGGTGGCGGCCCTCGCGGCGGCGATTCGTGAAAGCCTGCCCGCGTTCAACCCCCGCGTTGCGGAAACAGCAGGAGCCCAATAGATGCTCAAGATCTGGGGGCGCATGAGCTCCATCAACGTCAAGAAGGTGGTGTGGACTGCGCAGGAGCTGGGGCTGGATATCCAGCGCACGGAGGCCGGCGGTCTGTTTGGCGTGGTCAAGACACCCGACTACATGGCGCTGAACCCCAACTCGCTGGTGCCGGTGATCGAAGACGAGGACTACGTGCTCTGGGAGTCGAATGTCATCGTGCGTTACCTCGCCGCCAAACACGCGTTGGGCCAGATGTACCCCACGGACCTGCGCGAGCGTTTCGACGCCGAGCGCTGGATGGATTGGCAGCAGACCACGCTGAACCCGGCCAGCCGGCCCGGCTTCTGGCAACTGGTGCGCACGCCGCCGGAGCAGCGTAACGCGGCCGTCGTCGAGGAATCGAATGCCGCCGTCGAGGCGTTGATGGCGGTGCTCGATGCCCATCTGGCGCAGCGCAGTTTCATGGTTGGCGAGCGTTTCACCGTGGCCGACATCCCCATCGCCTGCGAAATCCACCGCTGGTTCGGCTTGCCGCAGCAGCGCCAAGGTCGGCCGCACATCGAGCGCTGGTACAACACCATGCGCGCGCGCCAGGCCAGCCAGGGTGTGCTGGATTTGTCGCTCAGCTGATGGGTATTGAACAAGGAGGTCAAGGAGATCAAGGAGGATAGAAATTTGTAGTTGTCTCTTTTGATCTCTTTGATCTCTTTGATCTCTTTGTGAAAAATCTCTCCCTACACAGGTATCAACACATGATCCAGCGCGCCTTCAAACAAGTCGACGTCTTCACCGCCCAGCCCTACTTCGGCAACCCGCTGGCCGTGGTGCTGGACGGCAGCGGCCTGGACGACGCGGCCATGCAGCGTTTTGCACAGTGGACCCACCTGTCGGAAACAACCTTTGTGCTGCCCCCCACCGAAGTCTCGGCCGATTACCGTGTGCGCATCTTCACGCCGGGCGGTGAGCTGCCTTTTGCCGGCCATCCGACGCTCGGCACCTGCCACGCCTGGCTGGAAGCCGGCGGCGTACCAAAGCGCAAGGATGTCATCGTGCAGCAATGCGCGGTTGGCCTGGTTCAGATCCGCCGTGACGGCGCGCGCCGGGCTTTCGCCGCGCCACCGCTCAAGCGATCCGCGCCCAGCCCGGTTGTGCTGGCCCAAGTGGCAGCCGCGCTGGGCCTGAAAGCGCAACACATCATTGCGGCCCAGATTCTTGACAACGGTCCGGTATGGCTGGGCCTGCTGCTGGACAGCGCCGACACCGTGCTGCAACTGGAACCCGACCACCTGGCGCTCAAGAAATATGGATTAAAAGTGGGTGTAGCCGGCGCCCACGCTGCGCAAGAAGCTCCTTTATTGATAGCGCGTGCAAACCGCGAAGCCAGGGCCTTTCCGACCCGTGAGCACGGCGCACCGGCCGAAACCGCTGATTTCGAGGTCCGCGCCTTCGCTGCACCCATAGGCATCAACGAAGACCCGGTCACCGGCAGCCTCAATGCCAGTCTCGCACAGTGGCTGATGGCCGAAGGTCATGCGCCTGACAACTACACCGTGGCGCAAGGCACGTGTCTGGACCGCGCCGGCCGCGTCCACCTGGCGCGAGAAACCATGGCTGGCACAACAGTCGTCTGGGTTGGCGGCGAATCCGTCACCTGCATTGACGGCTCGGTGACGCTGTGATCACGGCCCAGGTGGATCACCTCGTCGTCATGGCCGCCAGCCTGGACCAGGGCGTGGCCTGGTGCGAAGAAACGCTGGGCATCACGCCTGGCCCTGGCGGCGAACACCCGCTGATGGGCACGCACAACCGCCTGTTCAGCATTGCGGGCCCGGCCTTTCCGCGCGCCTACTTTGAAATCATCGCGATCCAGCCCGGCGTGACACCGACGCGCCCGGCCGGCAAACACCGCTGGTTCGACATGGATGACCCGCTGCTGCAAGCGCGCGTGGCCAGTGTCGGGCCGCAACTGGTTCATTTTGTCGCCAGCGTGCCGGGCGTGCTGACGGCCGTCAAGGCACTGGCCGTCCAAGGGCTGGACCGCGGCGCCGTGGTACAGGCCTCGCGCCAGAGCGCCAACGGCCTGCTGAGCTGGCGCATCACCGTGCGCGACGACGGCCAGCGCCTGTTCTACGGCACGCTGCCCACGCTGATCCAGTGGGGGGAGGCCGGTGAAGACCCGGCGCAGGCGGCACATCCGCTCCATGCCATGCCGACCTCAGGCGTGACGCTGGAAGCGCTGCAAGCCCGCCACCCGCGGCCCGAAAAACTGCAGGCTGCGCATGCCGCCATCGGCCTGACTGGCGTAGACGTGATCCAGGGCACGCCTGATCTCGTCGCGATCTTGCAGACACCGCGCGGCCGCGTCACGCTCGAATCGAAAGGAGTCTAGATGCTTACGGGGACAGAACTCGCCTGTTATTTCCTCGCCGCTTTGGCGCCGGTGCCCACGGAAAGGCGTATCACATGAACGCAGTATGCGAAAACACGCGAATCAACGCCTTGCCCTCGCTGGCAGAAATCGAAACAGCCGCCCGCGTGGTCTACCGTGAATTCCAGGCCACGCCGCAATACCGCTGGGGCCTGTCCAGCCAGCGCCTGGGCACCGACTGCTGGATCAAGCATGAGAACCACACACCCGTCGGCGCCTTCAAGATACGTGGCGGCTTGACTTATTTCGATGCCCTGAAACAGCGCGGCGCGCTGCCTGCGCAAGTCGTCAGCGCCACGCGTGGCAACCACGGTCAGAGCATGGGCTGGGCGGCGCGCGCGCATGGTGTGGCCTGCACCATCGTGGTCCCGCGCGGCAACTCGCTCGAAAAAAATGCGGCCATGCGCGCGCTCGGCGTGACGCTGATCGAACATGGCGAAGATTTCCAGGAAAGCCGCGAGTTTGCGATACGCGTGGCGGCCGAACGCGGCGCGCATATGGTGCCCAGCTTCCATGCCGACCTGCTCAGCGGCGTCAGCACTTACTGGTGGGAGTTTTTGCAGGCGGTGCCGCAACTCGACGTGGTGTATGTGCCGATCGGCCAGGGATCGGGCGCCTGCTCGGCGATTGCCGCCAAACTCGCGCTGGGTCGCAGCCTGCGCATCGTCGGCGTGGTCAGCGCCCATGCCACCACCTATGCCGACTCACTGGTCGCCGGCCGCGTGGTCGAGGCGCCGGTGACAACGCAACTGGCCGATGGCATGGCCTGCCGCATAGCCGATCAGCTTGCGCTGGACATCATTGCGCCGCACATTGACCACATCGTGAAAGTGACCGACGCCGAAGTGGCGCAGGCCATGCGCGACTTGTACACCGACACCCACAACGTCGCAGAGGGCGCCGGGGCAGCCAGCTTTGCTGCGGCGATGCAGGAGCGGGCGCGACTCAAAGGCCAGGTGGTGGGCACCACGCTGTGTGGCGGCAATGTGGACAGCGATGTGCTGGCCAGGGTGCTTGGGGGGCTGAGCTTTCATGGATGAAAAACCATGCAAATTCAAGAAATTATTTTGAATTTGCATGAATTTCGTTATGATGCACCATGATTTCGCGCGACATCACCCCGGTGCTGCAACGGCTTGCCAATCAATATCCGGTCATCACCCTTACCGGGCCACGGCAAAGCGGCAAAACCACGCTGGCAAAAGCTCTCTTTCCGGGCAAGACGTACGTCACACTGGAAGACCCCGACACACGCCGGTATGCAACCACCGATCCGCGCGGGTTTTTGCGCGACCATGCGCAGGGCGCCATCTTCGATGAAATCCAGCGCGCCCCTGAATTGCCGTCGTACTTGCAAGGCATGGTGGACGCAAACCCACTGCCCGGACAGTTCATCCTGACGGGCAGCCAGCAGTTCGAGCTGATGACGCAGGTGACCCAATCGCTTGCGGGGCGAACAGGCGTACTTCGCCTGCTGCCCTTCACGCTGGCTGAAGTGCAGCGTTTGCAAGGCAGCGCCAGTCAGCCCGATCTCCCGCGCAGTTTGCTGACCGGTTTTTATCCCCGCATCCACGACAAGGGTCTCAACCCGAGCCAGGCACTGGCAGACTACTTTGCCACTTATGTGGAGCGGGATTTACGGCAACTGACTGCAGTACACGATCTACAACGGTTTGAGCGGTTTGTGCGCCTTTGCGCAGGACGCACCGGACAGTTGCTCAACCTGAACAGTCTGGGCAATGACGCGGGTGTGTCCCAGCCTACCGCCAGAGCCTGGATTGATTTGCTGCAAACCAGCTACATCGTGCATTTGCTGCCGCCCTGGTTTACCAACACCGGCAAACGCCTCGTCAAGTCACCCAAGCTCTATTTTTATGACGTGGGTCTCGCCTGCTGGTTGCTGGGTTTGCGCACGCCCGAACAGGTGTCACGCGATCCGCTGTGGGGCAGTCTGTTTGAAAATTTCATCATCATGGAAGCCATGAAGGACCGACTGAACGCTGGCGAAAGCGCCGAGATGTATTTCTACCGGGACTCACAGGGACATGAAGTCGATTTGCTGCTGCCTGTGGGCGGCAAGATACACGCCATTGAAATCAAGGCCGGAGCAACCGTCAACCCCGACTATTTCAAAGGCTTGAACAGCTTTGCGGACCAATACCCTCAGGCCTTGAATGGGGGTGGCGTGGTGTTTGGCGGCACGCAAGGCCAAAGCCGCAGCCCGTGGCCAGTGCACTCCTGGCTGCGGTTGCTTGCAAAGCCATAACTCTCGTCGCCAGTGAGACATTGCCGGAGCTGGGTCTGAACTAAATTTCAGCCATGGGAACCCTCTACCTCGTGCGACACGGCCAGGCTTCATTTGGCGCTGACAACTATGACGTGCTCAGCGCCATGGGTTATCAGCAAAGTGTGCGGCTTGGGGAATATTTCAAATACAAAGGCCTGAGCTTTGAGGCGGCCTTTACCGGCAGCTTGCAGCGCCAGATGAAAACCTTTGCCAGCATCTGCGAGGGCATGGGGATGCAGATGACCGCAGCACAGCGGCCTGGCCTCAATGAATACGACAGCGAAGCCGTCATCGGCGCCATCCACCCGCACAAGCTGGAAAAGCCGACCTCGCCCGAGATGTACCGCAGCCACTTCCGGCTGCTGAAGGACGGCCTGGCGCAATGGATGGCCGGTGTGGTCAGTCCCCAGGGCATGCCGAGCTACAACGAGTTTGTGGCGGGCATCACTGACGTGCTCGATGAGATCCGCGCCGGCCACAGCGGCAACGTGTTGCTGGTCTCCAGCGGCGGGCCGATTGCCACCGCGGTCGGCCAGGTGCTGGGCACCGCGCCCGAGGTCACCATTGAGCTGAACCTGCGGATACGCAACTGCTCAGTGACCGAGTTTGCCTTCACACCCAAGCGCCACATGCTGGTGACCTACAACACCTTGCCGCACTTGGACGCGCCGGAACACGCGGACTGGATCACCTATTCGTGATTCATTTTGCTATTATTTTTATAGCTGCTTGTGACCGTCATCAAAGGGCCTGCAGCCGAAACAGATAGCGATCATGCTAAAAAGCAGTGTCAGCGGCCAACATGGCCGCTGACACGCCAGATCACATTGCCCACGTCGTCCGCCACCAGCAGCGCGCCGCGCTTGTCCATCGCCACACCGACGGGTCGGCCGTAGGCCTTGCCGTCGGGGCTGACAAAACCGGTCAGCACATCGACGGGTTTGCCCGAAGGTTTGCTGCCGGTGAAGGGCACAAACACCACCTTGTAGCCGCTCAGCGGCTTGCGGTTCCAGGAGCCGTGTTCGCCGACGAAAACTCCGCTGGCCAGCGACGCGGGCAGGCTGTTGCCTTCGGCAAACACCATGCCCAGCGGCGCGACGTGCGCGCCCAGCGCGTAGTCGGGCGACAGCGCCTTGGCCACCAGGTCCGGCCGCGGCGGCGTGACGCGCACGTCGACGTTCTGGCCGTAGTAGCTGTAAGGCCAGCCGTAAAACGCGCCGTCCTTGACCGAGGTCAGGTAGTCGGGCACCAGATCGCTGCCGATCTCGTCGCGCTCATTGACCACGGTCCAGAGCGTGCCGTCGGCTGCCCAGGCCATGCCGTTGGGGTTGCGCAGGCCGGAGGCAAACAGGCGGCGCGTGTTGGTTTTGGGATCGACCTCAAGAATTGCCGCGCGATCAACCTCGATGTCCATGCCGTTTTCGCCGATGTTGCTGTTCGAGCCCACGGTGACATAAAGTTTGCTGCCGTCGCGGCTGGCGATCACGTTTTTTGTCCAGTGGTGATTGATGCCGGCCGGCAAATCCACCACCTTGACCGGCGTGGCGGTGATGGCGGTCTGGCCCTCTTCATAGGGCACTTTGACCAGTGCGTCGGCATTGGCAATGAACAGTTCCTTGCCGACCAGCGCCATGCCAAAGGGCGACATCAGGCCCTGCATGAACACGGTGCGGGTTTCGGCCTTGCCGTCGCCGTCCACATCGCGCAGCAAGGTGATGCGGTTGGCACTGGGCACGCCGGCACCCGCACGTTTCATGACCGTACCCATGATCCAGCCCTTGATGCTGAAACCGGCGTCGGGCCGGGGCGGTTTGTTGCTCTCGGCCACCAGCACGTCGCCATTGGGCAGGGTGTAAACCCAGCGCGGGTGGTCCAGGCCGGTGGCCAGTGCGGTGACCGTCATGCCGGCCATGGGCTGTGGCATCACGCCTTCGGGCCAGCCCTGGGCGGGTGCAATGTTCACGGTGGGAATCAGCGACCTGACCGGCGCGGGAAGTGTCGGCGTGGCGCCCATATCGGCTCCCGGCGGCAGCTTGGCGGTGTCGCCGCAGGCCGTCAGGCCCAGGGTCAGCGCGGCACACAGCGGCAACATGGCAAAGCGTGAAGTTGGGAGGGAAAGCAACAGGGCTCGCATGGTCATTCCTTGTAGAGAGCGGCGCCGTCGGCGCACATCAGGCAGATTGTTGACGCTACACCTTCCGCCGGTTGTCAGCCTATGCCCCCAATTTTTGTCAGGGCTGCCGGCCCGTCCTGCGCTTCAGGCCAGCGGTGTGAGCTCGCGGACTTCCTGCAACAGCCGCGCCAGCGCCAGGCCACTTGCCTGCAACACGGCCACGCCTTTTTCGGCGGTGGCCGCCGCCGCATTGCCGGCCGCCCCAGCCGCATGCAGGTCCTGCGCAGCCCAGGCCAGCTTGGCGCTGCTGCCGTTGCCGAGGATGGCGAAAGCCTGCGCGCGGTCCTGGCTGCTGGAATGGAAGTTCTGCGCCAGTGCCATGTCCACCTTGTGCGGGTGCAGCGCCAGCATCATCGAAGTCTCGACATCGCCGCCGTGCACGCCAAAGCGTTCCTCATCAGGACCAAACAATTGTTTGACCTCGGCCGGCAGCGGCAGGCTGAAGGTGTTGACCATCAGCACCGTCAGGCCGAAGCGCGCCCGCAACTCGCGGCCGACGATGTCCAGCGTCGAGACATTGCCGCCGTGGGCATTGAGCAGCACCAGCTTCTTGATGCCGGTGCGCGCCACACACTCACCAAGATCCACCCAGGCCTGGATCAGTGTGACCGCGCCCAGGGTCAGGGTGCCGGCAAAAGCAATGTGCTCGATGCTGCGGCCAATACTTTGTGTCGGCAAAAACAATACCGGCGCTGTTTGCAAATGCGGCAGGCAATGCGCGATCACGCCATTGACCAGATCCGTGTCCACACTCAGCGGCAGGTGCGGGCCATGCTGCTCAATGGCGGCGACTGGCAACACGGCAATTGTTGTGGCCGCGTCGATGCGGTCAAAGTCGGGGCTTTTGAGGTCGGCCCAGAAGTGGGTAAGGGCGAGCGGGGGGGGCGCTGGATTCATAGGCGTATTTTGGGGCCATTCGGGCCAAAGAGCCCGTCAGTGTTGGGTGGACGTGATGTGCCCGGCGCGGCTTAAGTTGAAAGACACCACGCGTCCGCAAGCGTACTCAAAGTGATTTCAAAGCATTTCTTCCGGCGCAAAAGGACCGATCAGCTTGAGCATCAGCTTCAGGCCGGTGCTGGCATCAGGCTCGATCCGGGTGTCCTCGAGTTTTGAGCCCTGCGGTGCGCGCCACATCAGTTGGCCGTCCACCAGCTCGACCTTGTAGGCGCCGCGCGCCATGGCGGGCTCGATCAGTGCAATGGTTTCGCCCGCGAGTTTGGGGCTGCGAATCGCCAGTGCGACCTCGGTGTTCTGCAATTGCGAACGCAAGTCCAGGTTCATCGAGCCGATCACCAGCAGGCGCTGGTCCAGCACCACAATCTTGGAGTGCAGGCTGGCCCGCGAACCGCCGGCCGAGCCGGAACTGCCGGTGGAGCCAAAGCTGGTCAGCGAGCCTTCCTGCTCGGCGCGCATCTCGTAAATCTCGATACCGAGGGCCAGCAGTTCCTTGCGGTAACGGGCGTAGCCGACATGCGCGGCAGGCGCGTCGTTGGAGGCCAGCGAGTTGGTCAACACGCGGATGCGAACGCCTTTTTGCCGGATGGCTGCGAACTGGTCCATCATCCGCTGGCCGGGCACGAAGTAGGGCGAGACGATCAGCAGGTCGCCGCTGGCCTGCGACATCAGTTGCAGCAAACCGTCGACGGCGGTGTCCTGCGCCTGTTGCACATCGTCGGCATCGGCGGCAATCTTGGACGGCTTGTCGACCAGCAGCACCGCCGGCGCCCAGGTCCAGTCCAGCAGCGCGAGGTTGGTGCTGTCGGGCAAGGGTTCGATGACGCTGACGGTGCCGTCGGGTGCGGTGGTGGTGCGCACGCCTGGCGCAGCGGCAGGCATCGCGGGCGTGTACTGCACGGACGGGCCGTCGGGCGCCTGGGCGGCGGTTGCTGGCGGGGCGGCTGCAGCAGCCTTGGGTGGCGGTTTGATCTTCTCGATTTCCTCCCGTGTCATCAGCGACTGCACCGGGTAGGCCAGCGGGTTGTTCCAGTACAGGTCGAAGCTGCGCGAGAGTTCGCGGGCAATGCGGCCAGCGGCCAGCACGTCGGCGTCGACAAAGTTGGTGCCCTCGCCCTGGCCAAAATAGGTCTCGCCGAGGTTGCGGCCGCCGGTGATGGCGACGGCGTTGTCGGCGACAAACATCTTGTTGTGCATGCGCCGCTGGATGCGGTCCACATCCTTGAGCGATCCTAGTATGCGGAAAAACAGCGAGCGGCGATTACCGGGCAGCGGGTTGAACAGGCGCAGCTCGATGTTGGGCTCGAAGGCGATCTTGAGCACCTGGGCGTTTTTGCCGGCGGTGTTGAAGTCGTCGAGCAGGATACGGATGCGCACCCCCCGTGCAGCGGCGGCGCGCATGGCGTCGAACATGCGGTCGGTGGTTTCGTCGGCATGGATCGCGTAGTACTGGATGTCCAGCGTCTTTTGCGCGGCATTGATCAGCGCCATGCGGCTGGTGAATGCCAGCTCGGCGCTGCTGACCAGCGCAAAACCCGAGTCATTGCGGGTGCCGGCCTTGGCCGCGCGCTGTTGCACCGCATTGCCGATGCGGGTTTGTTCGGGGTTTGCCAGGGCGGTCGATACCGGCCGGTCCACATCGCTGGGCAGCGAGGCGCAGCCGGTGAGCCCGACCGCAAGCAAAAGCAGGGCGAACCCGCGCCAGGCGGGGGAAGTCGGGCAGGCAGCTTGCGGCACACGGAGGGTCATGGGGGGGCTTTGGAGTTGCAGTCACTGTAGCGTAAGCAGCTGTTTCAGCGGGTCATGCTCCCGACCGACACTTGCCCAATATCTTGTAGGCGCCAGCCGCGACCGCGCCATTGTTGCCGGGGCTAGCCCGACAGCGTTTCCCAGCGCTGCAGCGCGGCCATCAGTTCTTCCTCGATCTTGCTGTTGCGCGCATTGAGTTCAGTCGCACGTTTGGCGTTGCTGGTGTACAGCGTGCCGTCGAACAATTCCTGCGTGATCGCCTTTTGCTGTGACTCCAATTGCTGGATCAGCGCCGGCAGGCCGTCAAGCTCACGCTGTTCCTTGTAGCTCAGCTTCTTTTTTGATAGCGCCTCACGCCCGTCCTTCATGGGCTGGGGGCTTGTTTTGCTAATATTTTTTGCGCTGGAAGGGGTGCTGGCGGTTTTGCCGCTGCCGGTGATTTGCGCCGCACGTTTGGATTGCGTGAGCCAGTCCGTCACGCCGCCTTCGTATTCGCGCCAGAAGCCAGGGTTCTCCGGCGTGCCTTCGTAGGCGATGGTGCTGGTCACCACGTTGTCGAGAAAGCGCCGGTCGTGGCTGACCAGAAATACCGTGCCTTCGTAGTTCTGCAGCAGGTCTTCCAGCAGTTCCAGCGTGTCGATGTCCAGGTCATTGGTCGGCTCGTCGAGCACCAGCACATTGGCCGGTCGCGCGAACAGGCGGGCCAGCAGCAGGCGGTTACGCTCCCCGCCCGACAGCGTACGCACCGGCGAGTTGGCGCGCGCCGGCGAGAACAAAAAGTCCGTCAAATAACTCTTGACGTGTTTTTTCTGGCCGTTGATTTCGACCCATTCGCTGCCGGGGCTGATGAAGTCTTCCAGCGTCGCGTCCAGGTCCAGGCTGTCGCGCATCTGGTCGAAGTAGGCCACCTGCAAGTTGGCGCCCTGGCGAATCTTGCCGGGCGGCGTGGTCACGTCGGGCTGTAACTCGCCCAGGATCAGCTTGAGCAGGGTGGTTTTGCCGGCGCCGTTCGGGCCCAGCAGGCCGACCTTGTCGCCGCGCAGCAAGGTGCCGCTGAACTTGTTGACGATGATTTTCTCGGACCCAGGGTGGCCAAAACTTTTGCTCACCTCGGTCAGTTCGGCGACGATCTTGCCGCTTTTCTCGCCGCTGGAGAGGTCCAGATTCACACGGCCGACCGCATCGCGCCGCGATGCACGGCTGTCCCGCAGGGCTTCGAGCCGGCCGATTCGCGCCACGCTGCGGGTGCGGCGCGCTTCCACGCCTTTGCGTATCCAGACTTCCTCCTGCGCCAGCAATTTGTCGGCCTTGGCGTTGATGACGGCCTCTTGCGCCATCTGTTCTTCTTTTTGAATCAGGTACTGCGCAAAGTTGCCGGGGTAGGTCAACAGCTTGCCGCGGTCCAATTCGACGATGGCGGTGGCGACCTGGTCCAGAAAGGCGCGGTCATGGGTGATGGTGATGATGCTGCCATTGAAATTGACCAGCAACTCCTCCAGCCAGGCAATCGAGTCCAGGTCCAGGTGGTTGGTCGGCTCATCTAACAGCAGCACGTCGGGTTTGGCGACCAGCGCCTGGGCCAATGCCACGCGTTTTTTGGTGCCGCCGGACAGCGAACCGACGATGGCGTCCTTGTCCAGGTGCAGGCGGTGCAGGGTTTCCTCGACCCGCTGCTCCCAGTTCCAGCCGTCCAGCGCTTCGATTTCCGACTGCAGGGCGTCCAGGTCGGTGTGTTCGTCGGCCGCCAGATATTGCTCAACAATGTGCCTAGCCCTTGCCAGTCCCGCGCTGGCAGCTATGAAAACAGTAGCATGCGGATCCAGGCTGGGCTCCTGGGGCACGTAGGCAATGCGCAGGTTTTGCTGCAGTTGCAAGGTGCCGTCGTCGGGTTTTTCGAGCCCGGCCAGAATTTTGAGCAGCGAGGATTTTCCGGTGCCGTTGCGGCCGATCAGGCCAATACGCTGGTTGTTTTCGAGGGAGAAATCTGCGTGGTCCAGCAGGGCGACGTGCCCAAAAGCGAGTTGAGCGTCAAGAAGTGTAATTAATGCCATGTTGTCAGGGATTATCCGGGTGCGCCGTTTCGCATGCTGGTTTTCAGGCTATTGCGGGTCCGGGGTCGTCGCTATAGTTGGACCGGATTCAGCGGCGCACCTTCCCCCGACCTGCTGAGCACACCGGAAGCCAGGTCCATGGATTTACAGATCAACGGAAAACTCGTTCAGGTCGACGCCGACCCCGCCATGCCTTTGTTGTGGGTGCTGCGCGACCTGCTCAATATGACGGGTACCAAGTTTGGCTGCGGTGTCGCGGCCTGCGGTGCCTGCACGGTGCGAGTGGACGGGCAGGCAGTCCGCGCCTGTGTCACGCCAGCATCCACCCTGGCCGGCAAACGCATCCAGACCATTGAAGCGCTGGGCACGCCGGGCAAGCCCCATGCCCTGCAGCAGGCCTGGATTGCCGAGCAGGTGCCGCAGTGTGGCTACTGCCAGTCGGGCATGTTGATGGCGGCGGCGGCCCTGCTCGACAAGACGCCCAAACCGACCGACGCCGACATTGATGCGGCCATGACCAACATTTGCCGCTGCGGCACCTACCAGCGGATTCGTGTGGCGATCAAGCGTGCGGCCGGCATCCCGCCCGGCTCTGCTGTTAAGAAGCGGGCATGAAACGTCGAACCTGGCTGTTCAGTGCCGCTGGGGCAACCGGCGCGTTGATCGTGGGCTGGGGCCTGCTGCCGCCGCGCTCGCGCACTGGCTCAGGCCGGCTCTGGCCGCCGATTGAAGGCGAAAGCGCGCTCAATGGCTGGATCAAGGTCCTCACCGACGGTTCGGTGGTGCTGGCGATGCCGCGCAGCGAGATGGGCCAGGGTGTGTTTACCGCCTTGCCGATGCTGGTGGCGGAGGAGCTGGATGTGCCCGTGTCGCGCATACGCATAGAGCAGGCCGGATCGGACGCGATCTACGGCAATGTCGCCATGTTGCTTGCCGGCCTGCCTTTCCACCCGCTGGAGGCGGAGCAACGGCCGTTCAAAGTCGAAGCCGGCGAATGGGTGGTGGGAAAGCTGGCGCGCGAACTGGGCATCAATGCGACCGGCGGCTCCAGCAGCGTGGCGGACGCCTGGACAGTGCTGCGAACGGCTGCGGCCACGGCGCGCGCGTCCCTGCTGGGCGCAGCTTCCCTGCAATGGCGCTTGCCGGTGGCCGAGTTCACGGTGAGGGAGGGTGTGATTTCGCATCCCTCGGGCAAATCCGCCCACTATGGTGAGCTGGCCAGATTCGCTGCCGCGACGCCACCGGGCAAGGTCACGCTCAAAGAACGCAAGGACTGGAAGGTCATTGGCCACAGCGCCCCGCGCCGGGACATCCCGGCCAAAGTGGATGGAACGGCCCTCTTCGGACTCGACGTTCGTCTGCCCGGTATGTTGTATGCCGCTATACGCCTGTGCCCCATGCTGGGTGGCGCGCCGGGTGCGATGGACATTCCCGCCGCGCTGGCCATGCCGGGTGTCGAGCGTTGCGTGCGTTTACCGGCCTACGCTGGCTCAACGGCCGGTTTTGCCGTGGTCGGCAAAAGCTGGTGGCAAGCGCAGCAGGCGGCGCAGGCCATGTCGGTTGATTGGCAGCAGCGGCCGGCCGGGGCGCTGGACTCGCGCCAAATCGACCTCGAGCTGGAGGCGGCGCTCCAGACAGATGTGGGCTTTGTTTTTCATGAGCAAGGTGATACCGACCAGGCCGAAACGGCTGCTGCCCGACGTATCGAAGCCGTGTACCGCGCCCCTTATCTGGCCCATGCCACGCTGGAGCCGATGAATTGCACGGCCCAGGTCCGGGACGGCAAGGTGTTTTTGTGGGTGCCGACCCAGGTGCCGCAGATGGGCGCCGCCATCGCCGCACGTGTTGCCGGGGTGGCGGTGGAGGATGTGAGCGTGACCGTCACCTTGCTGGGCGGCGGTTTTGGCCGCCGCCTGGAAGTGGACTACATCGCCCAGGCGGTGCGGGTGGCCATGGACTGCGGCGGCCGGCCGGTGCAGCTGATCTGGTCGCGTGAGGAGGACAGCACCCACGACTTCTATCGTCCCATGCAGGTGGCCCGGCTGCGTGCGTCTGTCGACGCCGACGGCCATATCAACAGCCTGCGCATCAGGTCAGCCGGTGACGCCATCACCCCGCGCTGGCTGGAGCGCGGCCTTCCCCAATTGGTCGGCCCGGTGGATACCCCCGACAAAACCACGGCCGAGGGCCTGTTTGACCTGCCTTACGGCTTTCCCAGCCAGCACATGTCGCATGTGGCCACGCGAAAAGGTGTACCTGTGGGTTTCTGGCGATCGGTCGGGCATTCGCACAACGCCTTCTTCTCCGAGAGCTTTATCGATGAGCTGGCGCATGACACGGGCCGAGATCCCTTGAGCCTGAGGCGCGACCTGTTGAAAGATGCGCCGCGACATCTGGCGGTGCTGAATCTGGCTGCCGACAAGGCGGGCTGGGGCCGCGCCTTGCCTGTGGGACGGGCGCGGGGCATTGCCCTGCATGAATCGTTTGGCTCCATTGTTGCGCAGGTGGCCGAGGTGTCGCTGGCGGGCGGCCAGCCGCGAGTCCACCGCGTGGTGTGCGCCATCGACTGCGGTACCGTGGTTAACCCTGGAATCATTGCCCAGCAAATGGAAAGTTCGGTGGTGTTCGCATTGACTGCCGCGCTGTACGGGCGGGTGGATATCCATGCGGGTGTGGTGCAACAGAAGAACTTTCCCGACTCACTGATGGTGCGCCTGGCGCAGGCGCCGGTGGTGCATACGTATCTGGTTGAAAGTACCCGGCCACCCGGCGGCGTCGGTGAACCTGGCGTGCCGCCTTTGGCACCCGCAGTGGCCAATGCCCTGTTTGTGTTGACGGGGAAGCGTTTGCGCGCCCTGCCACTGACCTTGTGACTTGACCGGCAGGGCTCGCGGCGCAGGGTACGCTGGGGGCAGAACTTTCGGAGCGTTACCGGAGGGCATAAAAAGCCGTGCTATAGTCGATGGCTCTGCTAACCAATGACCTCTTCAATGAAGTCACCCGATAGCAGACAAGGGTCTCGGAGAAAAAGCAGATTTTTTGAATTTGTTTTGACTGGAATGAAAAAACCGGTATAGAATCTAAGGCTCGACTGATCGCAGTCAACAACCTCAAAAGCAAGTTAAAAACGCTGCGAGTCTCGACTTAAATCTCAGGATCTAGTCAGGCAAACAAAGTGATTGGCGAGTCAGCAAAAAGTTAAATTTTTGTTGATCGGGATGAAAAAACCGGTATATAATTTGAGGCTCTGCTGATTACGGCAAGCAAACAAACTTGAATAAAGTAACTCTAAAAAGAGGTTTGCAGGCAAGTCAAAAAGAAACCCTTTGGGTTGACAAGTTGTTAA
>Ga0308009_10000295_pt1:5000-40207 | contig 40207 bp, 38 predicted proteins | sample Neamet127_FD_203134 | JGI IMG/M metagenome (GOLD analysis project Ga0308009, IMG submission 203134) | Marine microbial communities from water near the shore, Antarctic Ocean - #127 | ecosystem: Environmental > Aquatic > Marine > Unclassified | place: Southern Ocean | collected... | reverse complement strand
CGATTTCCCGTCACGTCAAACGTGGCGGCCGTATCTGGATCCGTGTCTTCCCGGACAAGCCGATTTCCCAAAAGCCTGCTGAAGTGCGTATGGGTAACGGTAAAGGCAATCCCGAGTACTACGTGGCCGAGATCCAGCCCGGCAAGATCGTCTTTGAAATCGTCGGTGTGCCTGAAGAGCTGGCCCGCGAAGCGTTCCGCCTGGCATCTGCCAAGCTGCCGCTGCGCACCACCTTCGTCAGCCGCATGATCGGCCAGTAAGGGAATGACCATGACCAAAGCTACTGAACTGCGCAAAAAAGACGTTGCCGGCCTGCAAACCGAGGTGAAAGAGCTGCAAAAGGCCCATTTCGGCCTGCGCATGCAAAAAGCCACGCAACAACTCACCAACACTGCCACGCTGCGTTCTGCGCGCCGTGACATCGCTCGCGCCAAGACCATTCTGGCCGAGACCATCGTCAAGCAAGGAGCGAAATAATGACGGAAGCTAAAAAATCCCTCAAGCGCACCCTGGTTGGCCGAGTGGTCAGCGACAAGCGCGCGAAAACCGTGACGGTGCTGGTTGAGCGTCGCGTCAAGCACGAGCTGTACGGCAAGATCGTCTCGCTGTCGAGCAAGTACCACGCCCATGACGAAAAGGGCGAGTACAAGACCGGCGACCTGATCGAAATCACCGAAAGCCGCCCGATCTCCAAGACCAAGAACTGGGTTGTGACCAAGTTGCTGGAAAAAGCGGCGATCGTTTAAGTCTTTGCACTTGAACCCCCATCAAAAGCGGCCCCCTGGGCCGCTTTTGTTTTTGTCCCGCAGGTTTGAAGGGCTGGCGGCAATCGTTGAAAATAGCGGCTGATTCCAGTTTTTCCAACAAACCCTGAGGAGCAGACACATGATCAAAGTAGGCGACACCCTTCCCGCAGCCACGCTGATGGAATTTTCCGAAGTCGAAGGCAACGGCTGCAGCATTGGCCCCAACCCGGTCGATGTGGCCAAGGCCAGCGCCGGCAAGACGATTGCGCTGTTCGCCCTGCCCGGCGCCTTCACGCCGACCTGCTCGGCCAAACATGTGCCCGGCTATGTCGAGCAGGTCGAAGAGTTCAAAAAGGCCGGCGTCGACGAGATCTGGTGCGTCAGCGTCAACGACGCGTTTGTCATGGGCGCCTGGGCGCGTGACCAGAAGACCGACGGCAAGGTGCGCATGCTGGGCGACGGCAGCGCCGACTTCGCCAAGGCCACCGGCCTGACGCTGGACCTGACGGCGCGCGGCATGGGCGTGCGCAGCAACCGTTATTCGATGCTGGTCAAGGACGGCAAGGTCGCTGCGCTGAACGTGGAAGCACCGGGCAAGTTCGAGGTCAGCGACGCCGCCACCCTGCTGGCGCAGGCCAGGGGCTGACAATTTGCTGGTAGGTGGGCGCTTACCCTGCCAAGCTAGAGACCAAAAAAGCCGCGGGTCGCGAGACCGGCGGCTTTTTTTTTTGGCCTGCGGGAACCGGATGGCGATCCGCCAGGCCTCAATCTGCTATCAAAAAAGGAGCTGTTCACGCCCGTCAATTCTGCCCAGGAGCCGCTTTTATTCCAGATCGACTTTCAGGTAGTGAGCGCCCGCTATCGGGTTGTGGTAGTAGGGCGGGATGTCCTTGAAGCCGAGATCGTCGTACAGCGCGCGCGCCGCTTCCATGTCGCTGAGGGTGTCCAGCAGCACGCTGTGGTAGCCGGCCACACGCGCCGCATCCAGAATCGCTTCGGCCAGTTGCCGGCCCAGGCCGGACCGGCGATGTGCCTGGCGCACATACAGGCGCTTCATTTCGGAGGCGTTCGGGTAGTCCACATTGTCCAGCGGCCGCAGCGCGCAGCAGCCGGCCACCTCGCCGTCCCGTATCGCCAGCAGCAGGCAACCCTGGGGCGGCGCATAGTCGCCGGGCAGCGCGGCGAGCTCTTCGTCGAAGTTCTGGAAGCACAGGTCGATGCCGAGCTGGCCGGCGTATTCGCGGAAGATCGCGCGCGTGGCCTCCAGCAGCGCCGGCGTGTCCGGCGTGATGAAATCGAAGGCGGGCGGGGTGGCGGAGGCGGGCGGGTCAGAACGCATGACGGCCCAGTGTATCGGCTTTTGCGGCGGTGTTTTTCACGCCGCCGCCCCCGGGCGTGCCTCAGAACGCCGGTGCGGCCAGCGTGCTGATCCAGTACACCCCGCCGGCGCAGGCCGCCAGCACCACCAGCGCGGCGGTGCGCGAGGCTGCGTCGTCGCGCGAGGGCGGCACCTGGGTGACCAGCTCCTTGTCGCCATGCAGCATCGCGCCCACCAGGTTGTGCTTGCGCCAGAGGTAAAAAACAATCGCCGCAATGTGCAGCAGCACCAGCACCAGCACAATCCACTTGCCGATGTTCTTGTGGTAATTCGTGGCCAGGCTGACCGTGGCGTTGGAGACAAAACGCGTCAGCGGCCCGGAAAAGGCGATCTCGTCGTCGCTGAGCAGTCCGCTGCCGACCTGGGCCAGCAGGATGCCCAGCATCGCGAACACCGAGCCCGCGCCTATCGGACTGTGGCCGACCGAGTGTTCGGCCTTGCCGCGGCCCTTGAGGTAGTTGTAGACACTTTGCGGCGAGTAGATGAATGCACCAAAACGGGACCAGCGGCCGCCGACCAGGCCCCAGACGATGCGGAACAGCAAGAGGGTCAGCACCGCATACCCGAAGCGGAAATGCCAGATCATCGCGTTGCCGCCTATGGTTCCGCTGATGGCCAGGCCCAGCACGCAGGCGACCAGCGCCCAGTGAAAAATCCGCGTCGGCAGGTCCCACACCCGCACCTTGTTCAGTGTCCTGTTGTTGTACATATGCACTCCTCACGGTTGTTGGTTTTATGGCCGGGCTGGCGGGTCAGACGCCTGGCTGCTGCTTGGTGCTTTCCCGTACGGCATAAGTTCCAGCGGAACTTATCACTTCCTGCCAAACTCCAGCTGTGTGGCAACGCCCAGCCTGCGCTGCCAGCACGATAACTCAATAAACCACGAGAGGAAAACCATGAAAGCTTTTGCCTGTATTGCCGCGGCCGCCACGCTGCTGGCCTTTGCCGCGCCCGCTTCGGCCCAGTTCGCCAAGCCTGAAGATGCCATCAAGTACCGCCAGAGCGCGCTGTTCGTGATGGGCCAGCACTTTGGCCGCGTCGGCGCGATGGCCTCCGGCCGCGCACCCTTCGATGCCAAGGTCGCCGCTGACAATGCCGAGATCGTGGCCGACGTGGCCAAGCTTCCATGGGCCGGCTTCATGGCCGGCAGCGACAAGGGCACCACCAAGGCCAAGCCTGAAATCTGGACCGAGCAGGCCAAGTTCAAGGAAAACAGCGACAAGCTGATCGCCGAGTCTGCCAAACTGTCCGCCGCCGCCAAGACCGGCAACCTCGACGCCGTCAAGACCGCTTTTGCCGCGACTGCCGGCACCTGCAAGGCGTGTCACGACGCCTATAGAAATCAGTAACACCCCCGTCCAGGCTCACTGCGTGTAGCCTGTTTCCCCCTCAAGGGGGCGGGGCCTGCGGACTGGCAAAGCCAGTCCCGCGGAGAAATGGGTTCACCCCTATCCAAGCTCACTGCGTGTAGCTTGTTTCCCCCTCAAGGGGGCGGGGCCTGCGGTCTGGCAAAGCCAGTCCCGCGGCCCCTGCTGGTTTAAAGACGGCAGCTCGGGACGACGTCAGCAAGCGCAAAAAAAGGCCGACTCCTTGCGGGGCCGGCCTTTTTTCTTGATGCCGGTGGTGACGTCGATCAGGTCCAGCCAGCAGCTTCAGTGGGCGTCGTCGATGATCCAGCGGACCAGCCGCCGGGCATCTTCCTGGCTCAGGCGTTCGTGGGCATCGATGTGGCCGAGAAAGCCTCCCTGGCGGAGCTTTTCGACCAGGGCGTTCTCGGCGCTGCTGTTACCGCGGTGCTTCGCGTAGCGCGAGGCCAGCTCCGCGAAGGTCGGTGCGCTTTTTCTGGGTGGGTTGCCATGGCAGGTGTAGCAGCCCTTGTCCAAGGCCAGTTGTGAGCTGGCATGGGCAGGCAGGCTCGGCAGCAGGGGGGCCAGCAGCAGACTCAAAACCATCAACCCGGTGCGGTGCAAGCGGTGGGCCGGCCTTGTGTCGCAGCTCATGCCGGCGCTCAGGTCTCGGCCAGCAGCTTTTCAATCAGCTGGTGCAGCGCCGCAAAATCCGGCTCGCCGACGTAGCGCTTGACGATCTCGCCGCGCTTGTTGACGATGTAGGTGGTGGGTGTGAGCTGCACGTCACCCCAGGCTTTGGCGACCGCGCCGGTATTGTCGATGGCGACCTTGAAGGGCAGTTTGCGCGTTTCGGCGTAATTGACGACGTAGCTGGGCGGGTCGTAACTCATGGCCACCGCCAGCGTGTCGTAGCCCCTGGCCTTGTACTTGTCATAGGTCGAGACCAGCTGGGGCATCTCGGCCACGCAGGTGACGCAGCTGGTGGCCCAGAAGTTGACCAGCGTGACCTTGCCCTTCATGTCGGCGGTGCTTTGCTTGCTGCCGTTGAGCAGCACAAAGGTCGACTCGGGCGCGGCCTGCGCGCCGCCGCAGCCGGACAGCACGCCGAGCGATGCCAGCGCCAGGGCCGAGGCCAGCATGATCCGGCATACTGCGTTGGAAACGGGATTTGTTTTCTGGAAGGTATTCATCATGCAACGCCGCAATTTTAACCAGGCCGGTCTCAGCGCACTCGGCATGCTGATCCTGGCCACCCACCAGCAGGCGCAGGCCCTGTCGCTGGGCGACCTGAGCAACGCCGAAGCGTCCAGTGGCCTGAAAGCCGCCCTCGAAAAGGGCGCGCTGGCAGCCGTGGCCCTGCTGGGCAAGACAGATGGATTCCTCGGCAACCCGAAAGTTCGCATCCCTTTGCCGGGCTACCTCGAAGATGCCTCGAAATTCCTGAGAAACTTCGGCCAGGGCAAACGCATCGACGAGCTGGTGACGTCCATCAACCGCGCCGCCGAGGCCGCCGTGCCCATGGGCCGTGACCTGCTGGTCAGCGCCGTGCGCACCATGAACGTCAACGACGCCAAAAACATCCTGCAGGGCGGCGAGACCTCGGTCACCACCTTTTTTGCTGAAAAAACCCGCGCGCCGCTGGCCGTGAAGTTTTTGCCGGTGGTGACCCAGGCCACGGCCAGGGTGGGCCTGGCCAACAAGTACAACGAGTTCGCCGGCAAGGCCGCGGCTTATGGCCTGGTCAAGCCGGAAGACGCCAACATCCAGCAGTACGTCACCGGCAAGTCGCTCGACGGCCTCTACCTGATCATCGGCGAGGAAGAAAAAAAGATCCGCCAGGACCCGGTGGGCACCGGCAGCGCGATCCTGAAGCGGGTGTTCGGGGCGATGAAGTAAGGACGGCGACTGCCCGGGCTGCGCCAACCCGGCCCGAACGCATCCATCAGCCGGTTGAATCCTTGCGGAGCCGGGATTCCAGGGCCTTGGTCTCGGTGATGTCCACAAAGGTGATGAGGGCGCCGTCGATCACATGGTCGATGCGGCACCGTGCCTGGCAGTCCGGCGGCTGTCGCATGGACCTAGATGTCAGGTCAAACAGGCCTCCAGCCCTTGTCCCGCGTGCGTAAGCAGCTATCAAATCAGGAGCGATTTGGCAGCCTGTCGGCCGCTTTGGGGCCGGTCAGCTGGGGTCCGACAGCGAATTGACAAACGCGGTCTTGGCGCTGGTGTAGGCCTCGCGGTCGGCCGGGTGCAGGACGGCCAGTTCGGCCTTGAGCGCAGCATAACGCGCCGCCATCACGGGACTGGCACGCAATGCATCGCGAAAGCGCAGATGCCGGGTCCACACCGGGCCGCCGTGAACCACCACGTGCAGGTGGTGCGTGCGGTGACCGCCGGCCGAGCGCATGAACCACTGGCGGTCCGTCAGCGTGGCGTTGAATTCGGCGGACGTGGTGTAGCCAGCCTCGCACAGCGCGTCGGCCAGCGATTTGGCCATGCCCATGGTCTCGACGCCCGCCAGCAGGTCAATGATGGGTTTGGCCATCAGCCCGGGCACGGCCGTGCTGCCGATGTGCTCGATGTCGAGAAACACCAGTGGAAACAGTGTCAGCAGCCGGTCCCTCTCGGCCACAAACCGGTCCGGCCAGCGGCTGTCATAGGCCTGCAAGGCCACCTCTTCGTGGATGGCCGCGTTCGGGAGGTCTGCGTCGTCCATGGGTCGTTTTGCCGCTCAGGTCCGCGGCAACGCCGCCAGCGCCTTGCGCGCCGTTGCCAGCCGCTCGTCCAGGTAGGCGCCGTAAAAGTCGTTGGAGCCCAGGCCGACCAGCCGTTCGGCGAGTTCCTGCCCCTGCGGACCGAGAAACAGCACCGTCGGCGTGAAGCCGGCTTTCCAGGCGGCAATCTGGGCAGCCGCCGTGGTTGCCTTGCCGTCGAAGCCGACCAGCGGTGTGCTGCGGTCGCTGATGTTGAGCTGCCAGGCCGGCAGGCCGGCGTCGCGCTGCGCCGGCAACAGGTAGTTGCGCCGCACCACCTCGCAGTAGGGGCAGCCGGGCAGGCTGACCAGGATCACCAGCGGTTCCTTTTTGGCAGCCGCGGTTTGCGCCGCCCCGGGCAGCGACACCGGGATCGGCAGCGCCGTGTCTTTGGCCAGCGCCAGCCCGGGCAGCAGCAGGCTGCCCGCCAGCGCGGCGCTGAACTGGCGGCGCTGCAGGGTGGTCATTTCGCGCAGTCCAGCAGAATTTGGGTCAGCGCAGCGGGCTCGCTGATCATCGGGTCGTGGCCGGTCTGGATATCGACGATCTTCGAGTTCGGCAGCCAGGCGCCGTCCCAGAACTTGGCGTCCTTCACGCGCAGGCGGCTCGGCTCAATCGTGGCCAGCGCCGGTTGTGTGCAATTGACAAAGGTGCGCGGGATCGCGGCGACGCGCTGGATGTCGAAGTCCAGCGGCGCCTGGTAGGTGTTGCCGGGGTGCGGCGTCTGGCGGCGCTTGACCCATTCGTAGTCCGCGTCATGCAGGCCAAACACTTCCGGGTCAGGTGGCGGAAAGCTGAAACGGGTCGTGGCCTGCGCCGCCGACAGGCGCTGCTGCTGCGTCGCGGCCGACTGCGTGCTGCTCCAGCTTTCGCCGGGTTTGGGCACCACGGCATCGACGTAAACCAGGTGTTTGAGGTGTTTGCCGAGGCGGTCGGCCACGGCCGTGCCAATCATGCCGGCGTAGGAGTGCACGGCCAGGATCACGTCATGCAGCTCTTCCACCTCGATGGCGCTGATCACGTCGTCGATATGGGTGTCCAGCGTGATGCTGGGCGCCAGCAGGTGGGCGCGTTCGCCCAGGCCGGTCAGCGTGAGCGCGTGCACGCGGTGACCCTGCGCCTGCAGCGCAGACGTCACCCGTTGCCAGCACCAGCCGCCGTGCCAGGCGCCATGCACCAGAACAAAATTGGCCATCAGATCACCTCTTTGTATTTCAGCTCAGACAGTTGCGCGTCCGAGTAGTTCAACACATCGCGCAAGACCTCGTCGGTGTGCTGGCCAAGCAGCGGCGGCGGCAGCCCGCCCTGACCGGCGGTGCGTACCGGCGTCGCGCTCAGTTTGATCGGGCTGGACACCAGGCGCAAGTCCATTTTGACCGGGTGCTGCCAGTGTGTGACCATGTGGCGCGCTTCGATTTGCGGATCATCAAACACTTCCGCCAAATTGTTGATCGCGCCGCACGGCACCTTGGCTGCCTCCAGCGCCGCCAGCCAGTCGGCCTTGGTGCGCGTTTTCATCACGCTTTCGAGAATCGGCACCAGCTGCGCCCGGTTGCGCACGCGGTCGCGGTTTTTGGCAAACAGCGGGTTCACGCCCAGCTCGGGAATGTTGGCCACGGTGCAGAACTTCACATACTGTGAATCGTTGCCGACGGCGATGATGATGTGGTCCTTGTTGCCGTCCGGGGTGGGTGCGACCTCGAACACCTGGTAGGGCACGATGTTCTGGTGCGCATTGCCCGCACGCCCCGGCACCTTGCCGCTGACCAGGTAGTTGGCGCCCAGGTTGGCCAGCATCGCCACCTGCGTGTCCAGCAGCGCCATGTCCACCTGCTGGCCCTCACCGGTTTTTTCGGCATGGCGCAGCGCGGCAAGAATCGCCACCGTCGCGTACATGCCGGTCATCAGGTCAGACACCGCCACGCCGACCTTCTGCGGCCCGCCGCCCAGGTCGTCACGCTCGCCCGTCACACTCATCAGCCCGCCCATGCCCTGGATCGCGTAGTCATAACCCGCGCGTTCGGCATACGGCCCGGTCTGGCCAAAGCCGGTGACCGAGCAGTACACCAGCTTGGGGTTGATGGCCTTGAGCGAGGCATAGTCCAGCCCATACCGCGCCATATCGCCGACCTTGAAGTTCTCGACAAACACATCGCAGTGCGCCACCAGCTCGCGGATCAGCGCCGCGCCTTCGGGTTTGGCGATGTCGCAGGTCAGCGAACGTTTGTTGCGGTTGGTGCCGAGGTAATAGGCAGCCTCCTGCGTCTCCTGGCCCTGCGCGTCTGTCAGGAAGGGCGGACCCCAGGTGCGCGTGTCGTCACCGGTGCCCGGGCGTTCTATCTTGATGACGTCGGCGCCCAGGTCGGCCAGCGTTTGGGTACACCAGGGGCCCGCGAGCACTCGGGAGAGGTCGAGGATGCGAATGCCGTCTAGGGAGTTCATGGGGGCATTTTGCCTTGGTGGGGGAGGAAGCTGGCAGCGGACTGAGTGCGGTTGGTGGCGCTAAAAAGCCACACCTCCTCCGATTGGGGGACGGACTGAATGCGATAGATGCCTAAAATTCCCTGGTAGTTTCTCTTGGGTTTGGCGGCTTCATTTATATCTGTATAAATCTGACCCAATTTCTCGTAAGCCAATGCTGGTGGCTGTTCCAAGAATTACATGCCCACGTTGTACCGCAAGGTTTGCGGAATACATTTTTTAGATTCTTCGAGACCACGCTATGTCACGAAACGGCCAAGGCGGAACGCAGAAGTGGTGCCCGAACTGCGAGTCCATTCAAGTCTGCACGGCGGTGAATCCGAGCCAACTTGGTGAACAGTCGGGCCAACGATGGTACAAGCCAGATCACGCAGACATTCAATGGTTTCGGCGCGGCCTCATCTGCCAGCAATGCCAAAATGAATGGCTCACCGCTGAAGTTGAAGAGCGATTCTTGAGCGAGCTTGTCGAGCTTCGAGATGCCTTAAAGGAGATCAAAACACACGCCGAAGCCTACGTGAAGGAATCCCAAAAGGCTGGGCAGTCGCTAACGAAGCTATCTTCCTCGCTGAGCGTTCTGAGAGCATTGAAGGTATACAGGGACCAAAAGTAGTCGCGGGAAAGAAGCTAACCCGCTAGTCGACACGGACGCCAAGGCTTCCACTCCCTTCGGTCGCTCCGGCCGGCGGGCGACGATCACAAGCACACTAGACCTCACAAACCACCAACACCGGATCGCAACAGATGGACCTATCAATCCGCGAAATTCTCGACACCGTTCTAAGAGGCCAGATTCGAATACCCGCATTTCAGCGCGGGTTCGTATGGGAGCCTGATCGCGTGGCCTACCTGATGGATAGCATCTACAAAGGATTTCCGTTTGGATCACTGCTCTTCTGGCGCACCAAAGAACAACTCAAATCCGAGCGATCTCTTGGACCGTTTTCGCTGCCGCCTCCGGCTGAAGACTATCCAGTGGACTACGTGCTTGATGGGCAGCAACGCATTACTTCCATCTTCGGTGTCTTCCAAACCCAGCTTCAGCGTCCTCCCGGCGACAACTGGCAAGATATCTACTTTGATCACACAGCCGACAAGTCCGCTCAGGAGCCGCTTTTCTTTGCGCTCTCCCCCACGGAGGTCGATGCCAAGAAGCATTTCCCGCTGCGCACTCTCTTCGATACAACTGCTTATCGAAAGGCTACCGCTGGTTTCGATGAAGCTCTTGCCAAAAAAATAGACGACATGCAGACAGTCTTCAAGGAAGTTCGCATACCGGTTCAGCAGTTCCGGACCGAAGACAAAGCGACCGTCGCAATCATCTTCGAGCGAGTCAATAGGCAAGGTGTTCCACTTGACACGCTACAACTTCTCTCCGCTTGGACGTGGAGTGACGATTTTCAATTACAGGGGCAGTTTGGCGAACTCGCGGAGCAGTTGGAACCGTTCGGCTTCGGCAACATGGCTGATGACTCCAACCTCATCTTGCGTTGTTGCTCTGCCATCTTGGGTGGGGACGCATCTCCCGAATCACTGATGTCACTAACGGGGCAGAACGTTAGAGCGCGCTTTCAGGAGGTGCTGAATGGCATACGAGGCGCTGTTGATTACGTTCGCTCCAATTTCCAAGTTCACTCACTCGGGAATCTGCCCTATGCCAACCTTCTTGTTCCGCTTTCCACTTTCTTCTCTGTGGATGGCAACAAGGAAATCAAGTACACCGATCATCAGCGTGCCGTGATTAACAAGTGGTTTTGGCGGGCCTGCTTCGCAAAACGATATAGCAGTGGCCTTCTGCGCAACCTGAACGCCGATGTTGACGAGATACGAAAACTTCGTGCTGGCAAGCCATCAAACTTGGGCGGCTTCGCAATGCAACTTTCGGATGACGTATTTACATCCAACATCTTCACCATCGGCACTGTCAACACAAATGCGCTCGTTCTACTGCTAGCCCACCAGAAGCCTCTGAGTTTCGTATCGGGCGCACCAATTGACTTGGGCGAGAAGCTTCGCCAGAGTAATCGGGCAGAGTTCCATCACCTGATGCCAAAAGCATTTGTTCAATCCTCGGCGCAACTCGCATACAGCCCGAATTGCCTGGCCAACTTTGCCTTTATTTCACGCGCTGACAATCGCATTCTTGGCGGCGTGCCCCCCAGCAACTACCGACAGCACATGCCAGCGGATTCTGCGGCGATCTTCGAACGCGCTTTGTGCCCAGAGGCAGAGTTGATGAACGATAACCTCGAATCTTTTATCAAGGCGCGCGCGGCAGTACTCAGATCAGCCGCAGAGGCTCTGTGCGTGTAAGGTCTAACCCTACAATCAAGAGGCTGCCACCCGGCAAGCTGGGTGCCGCCTCTTATCTCAAACGTTAGAGATCGTGACAGCGCCCTACAAAAGCGATGTCGATAGGTTCATCGCCCATTTCAAAGGCGAGATGGAGTCTGTGGGGAACGTGGTCTCACCGTTCCATCGAAAGATTCTGTACGCGACAGCGCTCGACTCTCTCGCGCGGGCGGCCTATGGTTCTGGAGGAAACAGAGATCGGCTAACGCGATTGATTCGGGAAATTTCAGGATGGGAAGATTCTGAACGCGTAAGTCTTCCGCAGCTTCAGCTGAAGCTCCGGTCGGCTGGCCTATTTCGACGAAGGCTGTACCGGCAAGTGTCATTGAGCCTGAAGTCATGGGGCGAAGGTGTGCGGGTGGGGCTCAAACATTCGCCCAATGTTTACGAGCTTTCACCCGTCGCCGACGCTGCTGAAATGAAATTCATTGAGGACGCCCGCTATTCCGAACTCCTCTACACCTACCGAAACAACCTCGTGCACGAGTTCCGGGAGCCTGGCTATGGTTGGGATGTATCTGGCACGGCAGAACGCCCCTTCTACATGTCTTACTTAGGTAGGGAGCCTCAATGGGAGCTAACGTTTCCGGTCCGTTTCTTTGGCGATCTGGTAGCCGGCACAATCGATGGTCTGAGAGCCCATCTGCTGGCGAAGAAGATCGATCCTTACAGGAACTTTGACTTTGGCTCAATGTGGAGGGGTAAATGATCTCTAGCTGGTCAATCGACCCGGATGGCCAGGTGCAGGCAGCTGCGTTGCGGCGAGACAGCGCCGCCAGTCATCCCTAACACTCACAGCTTCTGACCCCAATAGATTAGAGCGTTCGTCACGAGGCAGGGCAGAGTCGGCGCACAGAATCAATTTTTGGGCAAGTCGCTTTTATGCCTAACCTGTGTGGTCACGCCTGCGGTTCAGGAGTCAGGCCGGAGCGCTTTGTCGTTAACAGGCATTCAGTGAGCCCTAGACTCAAGCTGCTTCATCTCACAACCCACAAGGAACACATCATGCGCAATTTCTCCGGCAAAGCCCCGACCTTCGTCGTGTGGGTGATTTCTCTGGTGCTATTTATTGTTGCCCTGCTCGCACAGTTTGGCGTGGTCCGCCTGGGCGCGCCGATCGCGACCTGGTCGTGGATCATTGGTTTCGGCCTGCTGCTGATTGCCTGCCGGGTGAAAGGTCTCTAGCCTGCGTCTAGTAGGACGTGCCAGGGTGCAGGCACCCCGGCACATCAGCATCAATACGTCTTGTACGGCAAAAACTTGCCCGACAACACCACATTCACGCGGTCACCCTTGGGGTCGGGCGTGCGCACGATGTCCATCGAGAAATCGATCGCGCTCATGATGCCGTCGCCGAACTCTTCGTGGATCAGTTCCTTGATGGTGGTTCCGTAGACGCTCACGATTTCGTACCAGCGGTAGATCAGCGGGTCGGTCGGCACCGGCGTGGGCAATGAACCCTTGTAAGGCACGACTTGCAGCCACTTCTGCTCTTCGGCGTTCAGGCCGAAAATTTTGCCGATGATCTTTGCCTGCTTGTCATCGAAGGTCATCTGGCCCAGGCAGCCGGCGGTGACCCACTCCTTGCTGAGGCCGACCTTTTTGGCGACCGACTCCCAGGTCAGGCCCTTGGATACCTTGACGGTGATGATTTTTTCGGTGACGTCGTTGCGGTTCATGCGTGTTGCTCCTGTGTTTGAAAAATAAAAGGCGAAAGAAAAGTGAGGTCAGGGCGCGACCGGGCGCGGCCAGTGGAATTTGCGGTCGGCGGCCTTGATCGGCACATCGTTGATGCTGGCCTCGCGGCGGCGCATCAGGCCGAGCGCGTCGAACTCCCACTGTTCGTTGCCGTGGGAGCGGAACCAGAAGCCCGCGTCGTCATGCCATTCGTACTCGAAGCGCACCGAGATGCGGTTGTCCGTAAAGGCCCAGAGTTCCTTCTTGAGCCGGTAGTCCAGTTCCTTCGCCCACTTGCGTTTGAGAAACTCGCGAATCATGGGCCGGCCCGAGAAGAAGTCGGCGCGGTTGCGCCAGACCGAGTCTTCGGTATAGGCCAGCGCCACGCGGTCCGGGTCGCAGCTGTTCCAGGCGTCTTCGGCCTTCTGCACCTTTTCTTTCGCGGTTTCCAGCGTGAAGGGCGGCAGCGGCGGGCGGGCTTGTTCTGCAGTGCTCATGCGACGGCTTTCAGGGTGACGGAAGGCGGTGTGTCGGCCAGCGCGCCGCGCCCGGGTTCCACCGTCGGCGGGTGTGCCGGCGCCTTGCCGTGCGACAAATCCTTGGAGCGCGCCACCAGGAAATCGACCAGGTGGTTGCGCAGCGGGTAGTACTGCGGGTCGTGGTGCACGGTGGCGCGCTGGCGGTCGCGCGGCATGGTGTTGCGCACGATCTCGGCCACACGCGCCTGCGGGCCGTTGCTCATCAAGAGGATCTTGTCGGCCAGCAGCACGGCTTCGTCCACGTCGTGCGTGATCATGAAGACGGTCTGGTGCGTCTCGCGCACGATGGCCAGCAGCTCGTCCTGGATGGTTCCGCGGGTCAGCGCGTCGAGCGCGCCGAAAGGCTCGTCGAGCAGCAGCATCTTGGGTTCGATCGCAAAGGCGCGCGCAATGCCCACGCGCTGCTTCATGCCGCCGGACAGCGCCGAAGGTTTTTTGTCGATGGCGCCCGACAGGCCGACCAGGTCCACGTATTTTTTGACATGGGTATCGACCTGGGCGCTGGTCCAATCCGGCCACTTGGAGCGCACCGCAAAGGCGATGTTCTTGCGCACGGTGAGCCAGGGCATGAGCGCATGGCCCTGGAAGACAACGCCGCGCTCCAGGCTGGGGCCGGCGACCTCGCGGCCGTCCATGAAGACATGGCCGGCGCTGGCGCTTTCCAGGCCCGCCAGCACATTGAGGATGGTGGTCTTGCCGCAGCCCGAGTGGCCGATGATGCAGACAAACTCGCCACGCGCGATGCTGAAGTTGACATTGTCGAACACCGGCTCGCTGGTGCCGGGGTAGGACTTGGCCAGGCCCTCGACCTGCAGGAAGGGGCGGCCCGGCGTGGCGTCGGTTGCGGGTTTATTCAGCATAGGTCACCCACTTCTGCAACTGCGCAAACATCAGGTCCAGCAACATGCCCATCACGCCGATGACCACGATGGCAAAAATCACGTTGGTCAGCGAGAGGTTGTTCCATTCGTTCCAGACAAAGTAGCCGATGCCGGTGCCGCCCACCAGCATCTCGGCGGCAACGATGACCAGCCAGGCGATGCCCATGGAAATCCGCATGCCGGTCAGGATGGTCGGCGCGGCAGCCGGCAGGATGACCAGGAAGGCCTTGCGCAGCGGATCGACTTCCAGCGTCTTGGCGACATTGAGCCATTCGCGCTTGACCGCCGACACACCGAAGGCGGTGTTGATCAGCATGGGCCAGACCGAGCAAATGAAGATCACGAAGATGCCCGAAGTCGACGAGTCCTTGATGGTGTACAGCGCCAGCGGCATCCACGCCAGCGGAGAGATCGGCTTGAGCACCTGGATAAACGGGTCCAGTGCGCGGCGCATCAGCGGCGACATGCCGATCAGGAAGCCCAGCGGAATCGCCACCAGACAGGCCAGCAGAAAGCCCAAGCCCACGCGGGCCAGCGAATGCCCGAGCTGGATGGCGATGCCCTTGTCGTTGGGGCCGTTGTCATAAAACGGATCGGACAGGTGCCGCCAGGCGGTCTGGCCCATTTGCAGCGGTGTCGGAAAGCCGCCGGTTTTGGCCGTGCCGGGGTCCTTGCCCAGCATCTTCAGGTACTCGGCTTGCTCGGCGGACACCGCAGGCCCGGCCGCGCCACCGGTGGCCGGCAGCGTGGCGAGTTGCCACGCTGCCAGAAACACCAGCAGGAGCAGGACCGAGACCAGCGTGGCCTTGAAGTTCTGGGTTTTGAGAAAGTTCATGGTGTCATCAGAAAGTTGCGGCGTCCGTTAGCGATGGTGTGAGGGCTTGTCACCCCGGACTCGAGGAGCTTGCCCCTCACTCCGATCCGGGGTGGTCCATGCCTTGGCCACAGGGGTATGCCGCCGTGGATTGCGGGTCAAGCCCGCAATGACACATTGCATGTTCAGCCCATTTTGTTGATCGCGAAGGACTTGAGGTACTCGTCCGGCTTGGCCGCGTCGAACACCTTGCCCATGATGGTGAACTTGGGATAAGCGCCCTCGGGGGCTTTCTGGCCCAACTCTGTCATGCGTTTTTTGGCGTCGGTCAGCAAAAAGACTTTTTCGGCGATCTGCTTGTAGTTGATGTCGCCCTTGACGTAACCCCAGCGTTTCATCTGCGTCAGCATCCACACCGCCATCGACTGCCACGGGATGGGGTCGAAGTCGGCGCGGTCCGGCACGGTCTTGATGTTGCCCAGGCCGTCGGCAAAGCGGCCGGTCAGCACCTGGGTGAGCACGGTTTCCGGCTGGTTCAAATAGGCCTGCGGGGAAATCACCTTGGCGATCAGCTCGCGGTTTTTCGGGTCACGCGCCATGGCGGCGGCGGTCAGCACCGAGCGGTACAGCGCGGCAAAGGTGTTGGGGTTCTTCTGGATGAACTCGGTCGAGGTGCCGAAGGCGCAGCAGGGGTGGCCGTTCCACAAGTCCTTGGTCAGCAGGTGCAAAAAGCCGATCTCCTCGTAGACCGCGCGCTGGTTGAAGGGATCGGGGCCGAGGTAGCCGTCGATGTTGCCGGCGCGCAGATTGGCCACCATCTCGGGCGGCGGCACCACGCGAATCTGGATGTCGGTGTCGGGGTTGAGCCCGGCTTCGGCCACGTAGTAACGCAGCAGGAAGTTGTGCATGCTGAACTCAAACGGCACGGCAAACTTGAAGCCCTTCCACATCTTGGGGTCGCGCTTGTCCTTGTGTTTGTTGGCCAGCGTGATGGCCTGGCCGTTGGTGTTCTGGATGGTGGCCACATTCATGGGCACCGGGTTGGAACCCACGCCCATGGACATCGCCAGCGGCATCGGGCTCAGGAAGTGGGTGGCGTCGTATTCCTTGTTGATCATCTTGTCGCGGATCAACGCCCAGCCGGCCGTCTTGACGACTTCGACATTCAGGCCTTCCTTGCTGTAAAAGCCCAGCGGGTGCGCCATGATCAACGGCGTGGCGCAGGTGATCGGTATGAAGCCGATCTTCAGATTGGTTTTTTCCAGCGTGCCGGCCTTTTTGCCGGCGTCCTGGGCCATGGCCTGCATGGTGCCGACCGGCAGCACGCTGGCAATCGCTGCCATCGCCGTGCCCTTGCCGACGGCGCGCAGGAAGCGGCGCCGGACTTCGTCCTGCGGAAACAGGGCCTTGACCAGGGTGGCTTCAATGAATTCATTCGAGTAAGCCTCGAACTCACTCGTCAGGCTGCGCCGGCGCAGCTCGGCGGCGGCGCCGTCTGCGTTCATCTCCGGGTGGTGGTCGGCTGGGGCGTGGTCACCGCCGCAGCTGCATTTGAGCATCAGCGGTTTGTCGGCGTCGTAGGGGGAGAAACGGTCAGACATGGCGCGCACCTTTCAGTTGAAGATGCGGCTGTCTTGCAAACGCCGGGCCACTTTGTACCCAAGGGGGAGCTGCGCCGTATTTCGCTGTTGCTGCGATGACGGCGTGTAGGGCGGGCACTACAAAAAGCGGCCCCAACCGGTCCGCAATCAGGCTGGCGCAGGCCGGCGCGGCGGATTCGCGTGCGCAGGCTCGGTCGTCGCGGGCGTGGCGCTGCCCTGCGTGGCAGCGCAGCCTGTGCTGATGCACCAAATCGGCGCATGCAAAGCAGCAGGCTGTCATCCCGGACTTGATCCGGGATCCATGTCACATGCTCCACTGCAAGCGAAGTCGCGAGGCATGGATGGCGGATCTGGCCCGCAATGGCAGAGGGAGGTTTACGCCGGCGCGGAGATCTCGCCCAGCGACTGGCCCACGTCTTCCTCGTCCTGGCCCTTGAGTGCGATGTCGCCGATCGAAATGATGCCGATCAGGCGTTCCTCGCCATCCAGCACCGGCAGCCGGCGGATCTGGCTGGAGGCCATGTCGGCGAGCACGGTGTCCAGGTCGTCGTCTGCGCGCGCGCTGCGGATGTCGGTGCTCATCACCTTGCTCAGTGGCGTGTCGCCGCCCAGGCCCTGCGCGACGGCGCGCACCACGATGTCGCGGTCGGTCACCAGGCCGAGCAGCTTGTCGCCCTCACACACGGGGATCACGCCCACGTCCAGTTCCTCCATGGCCATGGCGGCGTCGGCAATGGTGCTGCTGGGGCTGAGGGTCCGCACATTGCGGGTCATCACGTCGGTGACTGTGGTCATGAAAGTTCTCCTTGGGGGTGCTGGTTGTCAGGCGGCGGCGCCGGCTGCAACCAGCATGGCGCATCACCCGCAGCTTGTTAAGCAGCCACCACCCAAGCGGCCGTAGGACAGCGCCGCACGAAGGCCCGACCCTCAGGCGCCGGCGGGCGTCCTGGCATGGCGCTCGGCGTACAGCGCCAGCTCCACATCGTTTTTGGTGCCGGTTTTTTCGAGGATGCGCAGCCGGTAGGTGCTGACGGTGTTGGACGCCAGGCCCAGCTGCGTGCCGATCTCGCCGACCGATTTGCCCGCCGTGAGCAGGCGGAACACCTGGTGTTCGCGGTGCGACAGGGCTTCCGCCCCGCTGCGCCCGGCGCTGCCGCCGACCGCGCTGGCCAGTGCTTCGGCGGTGACGGCCGAGACATACATGCCGCCGCCGGCGACTTTGCGCACGGCAGCGATCATGTCGTCCGGATTCGCGCTTTTGTTGAGGTAGCCGGCGGCGCCCAGCTTGATGCAGCGCACCGCGTACTGCTTTTCGGGGTAGGTGCTGAGCATCAATACCGGCAACTGCGGCCAGGCTTTTTTGAGCGCCTGCAGCACGTCCATGCCGTCGCGGCCCGGCAGCGCGATGTCGAGCAGCACGGCAGCCAGCCCGGCGGGGCCGCCCAGCGCCTCGACCTTGGCGAGGATGTCGGGGCCGGTCTCGGCCTCGGCCACGACGGCGATGTCGGGCGCGTCGGCCAGCACCTGTTTGAGGCCTTCGCGCACGATGCGGTGGTCGTCGCCGATCAGGATGTTGAAGGGGGCCATGGTGCTGCCTTGCTATGGTTTTGGGAGCTGGATACGCAGGTGGAATGTGGCGCCGAGGCCGATTTGGCTTGAAATTTCCAGGCTGCCGCCGAGGTGCCGCGCACGTTCGCGCATGCCCATCACGCCGTAGGCATTGGGCGCCTCGAAGGCTTCGGGCGCGGCGCCCCGGCCGTTGTCCTGCATGCGGATGCTGATCTCGCCGGCCGTCGCCCGGATGGTGATGGCGAGGTGGCTGGCCTGGGCGTGGCGGCCGACGTTGCTGAGCATCTCCTGGAAGATGCGGAAGATCGCCATCGCCGAGGGCTCGGGCAGCGGCACGGCCTGCTCCACGTCCATCTGCCAGTCCAGCGTCAGTTCGGCCGACTGCACAAACTCGTGCGCCTGCCAGTCCAGCGCGGCCCACAGGCCCTGGTGGTCGAGGATGCTGGGGCGCAGGTCGGTGATGATGCGGCCCACGTTGTCCACCGCGGCTTCGATCAGCCGGCCCATGTTCTGGCATTTGTGGCGCATGGTGTCGCGCATCAGCTGGGCTGCCACCGGCTCGCGCTGCTGCTGCTCGCCCAGGCGTTTGTCGAGCCAGCCGACGTCCATCTTCAGCGCCACCAGCAGGCTGCCGAGCTCGTCGTGCACCTCGCGCGCGATGCGGGTGCGCTCTTCCTCGCGCACCGTGTGGGTGTAGGCTGAGAGTTCGCGCAGTTGCTGCAGCGCCTCCGACAGCGCCTGTGTGCGCTCACTGACGCGCTGCTCCAGCACGTCATTGGCGTGGCGCAGCGCTTCCTCGGCCCGCTTGCGCGCCGAAATGTCGACAAAGGTGACCACCGCGCCCTGCACCACGCCGCCGTCGACGATGGGGTAGGACGAATATTCGACCGCAAACGCGCTGCCGTCGCGGCGCCAGAACAGCTCGGTGTCGATGCGGCAGGGCAGCGCCATTCGGAAGGCGTTGAAGATCGGGCACAGCTGTTCGGGGTAGTGGGCGCCGTCGGCATGGCTGTGGTGGGCCAGCTCGTGCATGTTTTTGCCCAGCACTTCGTCGGGTGCAAAACCGAGCTGTTCGGCGCCGGCGCGGTTGATGAAGGTGCAGCTGCCGTGCATGTCGATGCCGAAAATGCCTTCACCGGTGGATTCCAGCAGCTGCGACAGTTTGTCGCGCCAGACCGGCTGGTCGGCGCCCGGCAGGTAGCTGGCAGGCTGCAGGGCCGGTGGGGCAGAGGGATGGCGCTGGGCAGAAGACATGCAGCACCCCAAGCAAGCCGCGTGCCCAGATTGGTGCGGGCCGGGTTGGCGGCCGTGCGCCAAAGCGGTGCAAAGTCCTGGCAAGGCCGGTTTCCCTGCCCAGTCTGGCGCACAAATCCCTGTAAAGTGCCATGCATGCTTATGAGTTATCTTCCGCGGCCGGTCTGGCTGGCCGGCGCCCTGCTGGCACTGGCCGCCTGCAACCCGACCTTCAACTGGCGCGAAGTCCGGCCGGACAACACCGCCCTGAGCCTGCTGCTGCCCTGCAAACCCGACAAAGCCGAAAAAACCGTGCCCCTGGGCGGCCAGCCGGTGCCCCTGCGCATGCTGGGTTGCGATGCCGGCGACGCGACCTTTGCGGTGGCGGTGGCCGACATCGGGGATGCGACCCGGGCCGAGGCGGTGCTGGCCCAGTGGCAGGCGCTGACCCTGGCCAACATGAAGGCCGGCCCGGTGGGCACGGGCGCCGGCGCCACCCAGGTCGCGTCTTTCCGCCCGCCTGGCATGGCCACCGGCGCGCCGGCCCGGCTGGTCAAGTCCAGCGGTCAGCGCGCCGACGGCCGGGCCGTGTCCGGGCAGGCGGCCTATTTCTCGCGCGGCTCGCAGCTGTTCCAGGTGGTGCTGTATGCCGGGGTGATCGATGCCGAGGTGGCCGAGACCTATTTCTCCAGCCTCAAGTTCGAGCCGGGCTCATGACGGCGGCGCAGGCCGACAGCGCCGGCTACCTCAACAAAAAGACCGCTGTCATCGTTTTCCTGGCATTTGCCGCAGCCTACTTCTGCTCGGCCCTGGTGCGGGCCATCACGGCCACCCTGTCGCCGGTGTTGACGCAGGAGTTCTCGCTGCAGGCGCGCGATCTCGGCCTGCTGGCGGGCGGGTACTTCCTCGGCTTTGCGGCCATGCAGTTGCCGCTGGGCGCCTGGCTGGACCGACATGGCCCGAAACAGGTGATCCTCTGGTTTCTGGGCCTGTCGGTGCTGGGCAGCCTGGCGTTTTCCATGGCCACCAGTTTCAGCGGCCTGCTGGCGGCGCGGGTGGTGCTGGGCATGGGGGTCAGCGCCTGCCTGATGGCGCCGCTGACCGGTTACCGGCGCTGGCTGGAGCCGGCCGCGCTGCTGCGCGCCAACTCCTGGATGCTGATGACCGCCTCGCTGGGCATGCTGGCCTCCACCTTGCCGGTGCAGTGGCTGATGCCGCTGACCGGCTGGCGTGCCTTGTTCTGGATTCTGGCGGCGCTCATCCTTCTTTCCATGGCATGTATCGCCTGGGTAGTGCCGCATTGGGATATGGCCCCCACGCTCCGCACTGACGTGTCGTCGCTGCCCCCCGAGGGGGCTGAACTTGCTCGGGGCGGCCCTTCGCTGCGTTCGGCCACACCGGAAGTGACGCTTGCCGATGCGCCGCCCGGCCGTTACGCCGACGTGCTGCGCAACCGCTATTTCCAGAAGATGACGCCACTGGCTTTTTTCAACTACGGCGGGCTGGTGGCGGTGCAGACGCTGTGGGCCGGCCCCTGGATGCTGCGGGTGGCTGGTTACACCCCGCTGGAGTCGGCCACCGGCCTGTTTTATATCAACGCCACCATGCTGGTGACCTTCTGGACCTGGGGCATGGTCAACCCCTGGCTGGTGCGGCATGGCTGGCATGCCACGCGGCTGGTGGCCTGGGGTGTGCCGCTGAGCATCGCGGTGCTGGCCTTCAATATATGGGCGGGCCCGGCGACCGGCTGGTTAGGCTGGGCCCTGTTCTGCATGAGCTGCAGCGCCATGAGCCTGGCGCAGCCGGCGGTCGGGATGGCTTTTCACGCCTCGCTGGCAGGGCGCGCGCTGTCGGCCTACAACCTGGTGATTTTCTCGGGTGTGTTTGTGGTGCAGTGGGGCATCGGCCTGCTGATCGATGCTTTCAGGGCCGCGGGGCTGGGGGAAGTGGCCAGCTTCCAGGCCGCCTTCTCGGTGTTTTTGTGTTGTTGTATCGCCTCATATGCCTATTTCCTCAGTGTGAGCGCTGATAATTCCCCGCAATGAACGGCATTCTCATCATCGCCCACGCGCCCCTGGCTTCGGCCCTGCGGCAATGCGTGCTGCATGTCTTCCCGGAAAACCCGGCGGGTGTGGTGGCGCTGGACGTTCAGCCCAACATGCCGCCTGAAGAAACCCTGGCGCAGGCCCGTATCGTGTTCAGCCAGCTCGGCACCTCGCATGTGCTGGTGCTGGCCGACGTGTTCGGCGCCACGCCCTGCAACGTGGCGCAAAAGCTGGTGGACGGGGTGCGCTCCAAGCTGATCACCGGCGTCAACCTGCCGATGCTGCTGCGCACGGTGTCCTACCGGCACGAAGCGCTGGATGCGCTGGTGGCACGCGCGGTGATGGGGGGAACACAGGGTGTGATGCAGGTGGCGATCACCGCACCGCAGAACCAGGCTCGCAGGAATCATGATAAAGAACAGCACGACCATCAGCAATAAACTGGGCCTGCACGCCCGCGCTTCCGCCAAGCTCACCAAACTCGCCGGCAGTTTTGCCTGCGAGGTGTGGATGGCCAAGGGTGAGCGCCGCGTCAACGCCAAAAGCATCATGGGCGTGATGATGCTGGCCGCCGGCCTGGGAAGCACGGTCGAGATCGAAACCGACGGCGCCGATGAGCAGCAGGCGATGACTGCGATCCTTGCCCTCATCGCAGACAAGTTCGGGGAGGGTGAATGAAACCCGAAGGGCGAGGGCCCCGCAAGGCGGGATCGACCAGGGTTTCATTCACTCGCGGATCGGGCTCGATGCCCGTTCCGCGAAAAGCATGTGACGAGGGCATCAAGGCATGACATTCAGCGTCCACGGTCTGGCAGTCTCACGCGGCATCGCCATCGGGCGGGCCGTGCTGGTGGCTTCCAGCCGGGCCGATGTGGCGCATTACTTCATCGACGCCACCAAAACCGCTGAAGAGATCCAGCGCCTGCGGGTGGCCCGCGATGCGGTGTCCGAAGAAATCGCGCGGGTGCAGCGCGACCTGCCCAAGGACGCGCCGCATGAGCTGTCGGCGCTGCTCGACGTGCACCTGATGCTGCTGCAGGACGAACAGCTCATCAGCGGCGTCAAGCACTGGATCAAGGACCGGCTCTACAACGCCGAGTGGGCGCTGACCACGCAGTACGAAATCATCGCGCGGCAGTTCGACGACATGGAGGACGAGTACCTGCGCGAGCGCAAGGCCGACCTCGAGCAGGTGGTCGAACGCATCCTGGGCTTCATGAAAGGTGTGGGCTCGCCGGTGCTGCCCGCCGCGCCGCCGCCGGCCGGCCGCGCGCCGCGCCAGCAGGACCTGCTGCTGGACGACACCATGGACGTGCCGCTGGTGCTGGTGGCGCACGACATCTCGCCGGCCGACATGTTGCAGTTCAAGCAAAGCCTGTTTGTCGGTTTTGCCACCGACGTAGGCGGCCGCACCTCGCACACCGCCATCGTCGCGCGCAGCCTGGACATCCCGGCGGTGGTCGGTGCGCGCAGCGCCAGCCAGCTGATCGAGCAGGACGACTGGGTCATCATCGACGGCGATGCCGGCGTGCTGATCGTCGATCCCTCGCCCATCATCCTGGCCGAATACGGCTTCAAGCAGCGCCAGGGCGAGCTCGAGCGCCAGCGCCTGAACCGCCTGATCAACACCCCGGCGCTGACGCTGGACGGCCAGAAGGTCGAACTGCTGGCCAACATCGAGATGCCCGACGACACCGCCGGCGCCGTCAGCGTGGGCGCGCAGGGCGTGGGGCTGTTCCGCAGCGAGTTTTTGTTCATGGGCCGCAGCAAGCTGCCCGACGAGCAGGAGCAGTACCTGGCCTACCGCAAGGCGGTCGAGGGCATGAACGGCCTGCCGGTGACGATACGCACGGTGGACATCGGCTCGGACAAGCCGATCGACAAGCTGGCCGGCCGCACCCAGGACGGCCAGCTCAATCCGGCGCTGGGACTGCGCGCGATCCGCTGGAGCCTGGCCGACCCGCCGATGTTCCTCACGCAGTTGCGCGCCATCCTGCGCGCCGCCGCACATGGCCCGGTGAACCTGCTGGTGCCCATGCTGGCGCACGGCAGCGAGATCCGCCACACGCTGTCGCTGCTGGACTTCGCGCGGGCCGAGCTCGACAACAAGGGCATCACCTACGGGCCGGTCAAGCTGGGCGCGATGATAGAGATTCCCGCCGCCGCGCTGACCCTCAAGCTGTTCCTCAAGTACTTCGACTTTTTGTCGATAGGCACCAACGACCTGATCCAGTACACGCTGGCGATAGACCGCGCCGACGAATCGGTCGCGCACCTGTACGACCCCTGCCACCCGGCGGTGCTGCGCCTGATCGCCGACACGATTGCCGAATGTAATGCGCAGGGCAAGGGTGTCAGCGTCTGCGGCGAGATGGCCGGTGACACCGGCATGACCCGCCTGCTGCTGGGCATGGGCCTGCGCACCTTCTCCATGCACCCTTCGCAAATCCTGGCCGTCAAACAGCAGGTGCTGCGCGCCGACACCGTCAAGCTGCAGCGCTGGGCCCAGGACGTGCTGGCCAGCGAAGAGCCGGCGGCATTGTTGTAACGCCGCTTGTCATCCCGGACTGGATCCGGGATCCATCTCCGGCTACTTTGACGGTTGGTAGTTGGTGCGTGTCTGTTAGCCGGGGGTTGCCCGGCGGCAAGTAACTTTCTTTTGCTTCGCCAAAAGAAAGTCACCAAAGAAAAGGCGACCCGATGGTCTGGGTCCCCTGCGCTGCGCTCCGGGGCAACCTGCGGTGCTCGACAAAAGCGGGGCCTCGCTAGCACTCTCCCGTCTCAACAATCGCGATCCCTGATCCGCTTTTGTCTGCGCTCCTCGGCCCAGCCCGACGGGTGGCGGAGAAAAAGACAAACACACGAATACCGAAGTCAAAAATCCGGAGTCCTTGAAGCGCGCAGCGCTTCAAGGACGGGAATCCCAACAGACCGTCATGTGTGCACGCGAGTCCAGCACACGCGGCCAAATGAGGCTCCCTGCTCTCGCCCAGCGGGGCGAGGGAAGGGCGGGGGGTTGGGAGTGGGGAGTTGCGCCTACTGTCCAAGGCTAGCCACCGACGCAGCGTGACGCAAGCGCTATCGGCTAAAGCTCACCATGCAAGGGGGAAAGCGAATCCAGTGACAAGCCCCTGGCCTATCCCCGCATTCGCAGAACAATCAGGTCGTGCAAGGCTTGGGCGGCGACCGACAAACTCTCCTGCGCCCGGCGCACCACATAAATCCTGCGGGTCAGGCTGGCAATCGCCAGCGGACGTGTCACCAGGTTTTTGCGCTCGAAGTGGAACAGCGTGAGCGCCGGCACGATGCTGATGCCGAGACCCGCTTCGACCATGCCCGTCACGGTGGCGAGCTGGTCGACTTCGAGCAGGGTTTGCGTTTGCAGCGGATGCAGGGCGGCATCCAGGGCCTGGCGCACGCTGCTGTTGCGTGACATGTGGATAAACGGATAGGGCACCAGCTTTTTAAGCGTCAGTGTTTTTTCGCCGGCCAGCGGGTGGTCCTTGCGGCAGACCAGGTAAAAGCGGTCGGTGCAGAGCAGCTCGAAGCTCAGGCCGGCGTGTCCGGCGCCGGTCGAGGCCAGGGCGAAGTCGGCCTTGCCGCTGCGCACCAGCGCGATGCAGGGGTCCGACAGCAGGTCGCTGAGGTTCAGCGCGATGCCCGGCGAGCTTTTCATGAACTCCGCAAAAATTGCCGGCAGCCAGCCCGCCGCCAGCGAAGGCAGGGCGGCGACATGCACGCGGCCCTTGCGGCCTTCCACATGGTCACCCAGGTCGCTGAGCGCTGCGCCGACGTCGCCGATCAGCTGGCGCGCCGAGGGCTCGAACAGGCGGCCTTCGGGTGTCAGCTGCACGCTGCGCGTGTCGCGGTCGAACAACCGCGTGCCCAGCTCGGTCTCCAGCGTGCGGATCAGCGCACTGAAAGCCGGTTGCGACAGATGGCAGGCCGTGGCGGCACGCGTGAAGCTGCGCTGCTCGGCCAGCGCCAGGAAGGCACGCAGCTGCCGCGTCGAGAGGTTGGGGCTGCGCCGGTCGGGGCCTGCGGGCATTGATCTGCCTTTCAAGTGAATCAATACGAAATTTCGATTTTACAAATAGACGGTGGGCGCCTAGATTCGGGCCAGCCTGCACCTCTGCCATGACCACCCCCGCCTCTTCCCCCTTGCTGATCGGCTGCGCCGCCGGATTTTCGGGCGACCGCGTCGACGCCGCCGTGGCGGTGGTGGACACACTGGTCACGCGCGGCGGGCCGGCCTTCCTGATTTTCGAGACCCTGGCCGAACGCACGCTGGCGCTGGCGCAGCTGCGCCGCCGCGCCGACCCCGCGGCCGGCTTCGAGCCCTTGCTCGATGAGATGCTGCGGCCGGTGCTGGCGCGCTGCCTGCAACACGGCATCCGCATCGTCAGCAATTTCGGTGCGGCGAATCCGCTGGCCGCGGCACGCTTGATCCAGGCCATGGCGCGCGAACTCCGCCTGCCCGCACCGCGCATCGCCGTGATCAGCGGTGACGACCTCGCGGGCCCGGCGCATCGCGCCTTGCTCCGCGCGCAACTGGGAGAGGCTGTGGACGGGCTGAATCTGGTCAGCGCCAACGCCTACGTTGGCGCCGAAGCCATTGCGGCCGCGCTGGATGCCGGCGCGCAAATCGTGGTGGCGGGCCGCGTGGCCGACCCGTCGCTGACAGTCGGCCCGGCGATGTCCCATTTCGGCTGGCGCGCCGACGACTGGGACCGGCTGGCGCGCGCCACCATGGCCGGGCATTTGCTCGAATGTGGCGCCCAGGTCTGCGGCGGCTACTTCGCCGACCCAGGCTACAAGGAAGTGCCGGACCTGCATGCGGTGGGTTACCCGATTGCCGAGATCGACCGTGAAGGCGACTGCGTGATCGGCAAGGCTGACGGCACCGGCGGCTGCGTGAGCCTGGCCGGTGTCACCGAGCAGCTGCTGTACGAGGTGCACGACCCCGCGGCCTACCTGACGCCCGATGTGGTGGCCGACATCAGCGCGGCGCAACTCACCCAGCTGGCGCCGGACCGGGTGGCCCTGCGCGGCGTGCGTGGCCATGCGCGGCCGGCCAGCCTCAAGGTCAATGTCTGCCATGAGGGCGGCTGGCTGGCCGAGGGCGAAATTTCCTATGCCGGCCCGCGTGCGGAAGCGCGCGCCCGGCTGGCCGCCGACGTGTTGCGCCGGCGCCTGCCGGCCCTGCAGCTGCGGGTGGACCTGATAGGCGCGCTCAGCATCATGGGCGACGACGGCGGTGCACTGCTGGCGGCCACGCCGGCCGGGGATGCGCGCGATGTGCGCCTGCGCGTGGCTGCTACCCATACTGATCGCACCGAGGCCGAACGCCTGGGCCGCGAGGTGACCGCGCTGTATTGCTGCGGCCCGGCCGGCGGCGGCGGTGTGCGCACCAGCCTGACCCCGCGGCTCAACACCCTGTCCTGCCTGGTGCCGCGCGAAGCCGTGCCAGCGCGCTTCGACATGCTGGAGGATGTGCAATGAGCGCCGCCATGGTGACCGTGCCGCTGTACCAGGCTGCCCATGGGCGGACCGGCGACAAGGGCAACCGCTCCAACATCAGCGTGATCGCCTGGGACGCGGCGCTGTACCCGCTGCTGGTGGAACAACTGAGCGAAGCCGCCGTGGCGGCGCATTTCGCGCATCGCCGGCCCACGCAGGTGCGGCGTTACCTGCTGCCGGGGCTGCAGGCCATGAATTTTGTGCTCGACGGCGTGCTCGACGGCGGCGTCAATGACGCGCTCAACCTCGATACCCACGGCAAGGCGCTGTCTTTCTGGCTGCTGGACCTGCCGGTGCAGATTCCCGCCGCGCTGGTGCCGCTGCTCAGAGGTCCGTCCGGCACCTGATCACCGATTCCGATTTCAAACCACCCCAAGGAGACATTCATGAAAACAAGACACCGCCCCCTGCTGCTGGCCCTCGCTGCCGGTCTGGCTTTTGCGCCCGCGCTGCTGCGCGCCCAGGCCTTTCCCGAAAAACCGATCACTTTTGTGGTGCCCTTCGCAGCCGGCAGCGCCACCGACCAGATTGCGCGCGCGATTGGCCAGGCCGTGGCGGCCGAGACCAGGCAGGCCGTGGTGGTCGACAACAAGGGCGGCGCCAGCGGTTTCATCGCCTCGCAGCTGGTGGCCAGGGCGCCGGCGGATGGTTACACCGTGCTCATCACCACCAACACCACGCATGCGGCCAACGAACACCTGTTCAAGAAAATTCCCTATGACCCGGTGAAGGACTTCGTGCCGCTGACCGGCCTGGGCAAGGGCGGGCAGATCATGGTGGTCAGCCCCAGCATGCCGGCAAAAACCGTGGCCGACTTCATTGCGCTGGCGAAAAAGGAGCCGGGCAAGTACAGCTTCGGCAGCGGCAGTTCATCAAGCCGCATGGCCGGTGAGCTGCTGCAGCAGATGGCCGACATCAAGCTGCTGCATGTGCCCTACAAAAGCAACCCGCTGGCGATCACCGACCTGCTGGGCGGGCAGATCCACATGATGATCACCGACACGGCGACCGGCCTGCCGCAGGTCAAGGCCGGCAAGCTCAAGGCTCTGGGCATGTCCAGTGCCAAACGTTCGCCGCTGGTGCCCGAGGTGCCGACCATGGCCGAGTCCGGTGTGCCGGGTTACGAGATGGGCTTCTGGTTCGCGGCCTATGCGCCGGCCGGCACGCCGCCGGCCGTGGTCAAACGCCTGAACGAATTGCTGGTCAGGGCCGCGCGCAGCGACGCGGCGCGCACGGGTTTCTACGAGGCCAGCGGTACCGAGCTGTTCACCACCACGCCGGAAGAGCTGGGCAAGTTCCAGGCGGCGGAATCGCAGAAATGGGGCCGCATCATCAAGGCGGCGGGTATTTCGCCGGAGTGAGCGTTTCCCCGGATTTCATGGGATTTTGGCCTCCAGCCCTTTGCTGACGAGCGTCAGCAGCTATGAAATAAATAGCAAACAGGGCGTCACTTCTGCGCGGGAGATGTCCCGCCGGGGGGCCCCAGCCGTATCACCTCCTCGCCGTCGGCGCGGGGATGGGCGGCCCAGTGGCGCATCTTCTGCTCCAGCGTGAGCCGGGTGTTGGCGAACTTCGCCAGCCCTGCGGCGTCCGGGGTGGCCGGCATCACGTTCCAGCGGGTCAAGGCCTCGGGCAATTTTTCAGCTGGCGCTGCCTGCCGCAGCGATTGTCCAGGCTGCAGCGTCCAGAAGCCCGGCGTCCGCTCACCCGCGCGCAGGTCTGTGGCGGCTGGCGCGGCTCCAAAGTACCAGACTTGCTGGTGCTGGTCGATCAGGGCCACGTCTTCCGGCGCGAAGCGGTGGCTGAAGCGGCCGAAAGGCGGGCCGGCGTCGAAGCTGATCCAGGTCGCCACGCGCACGCTGTCTGCCCGCGACAGCAGGCTGTGGCTTTCATAACTGCGCCGCATGTGCACGAGGATGATGCGCTGGTCGTGCAGGCGGACCTCTTCGTCCCACGCGAGATCAAAGCGCCAGGGTGACTGCCAGCCGAACTGCCAGGCGCAGAGGCCCAGCAGCGCGCCGGCCAGCAGCAGGACTGGCGCGGTGATCTTCAAGCTCGAGCTCAGACGCATGGTGGACGGGAGACCCGCGCCGGCAGAAGGCAGGGAAAGGCGGCAAGGCGTGGTCAGGCATTGTTGGGCAACGCCGGCCGGCGGACAAGGCTGCTCCGCCAGCAGGCTGTGCGCGCAGGACAGGCGCGCGCGTGCCGCGTGTGCTGTAGGGCAAAAGGCCTCCCGATGCGGGAAGGGCCCGGGTTCAGAGCATCTCTTCGGGCGCGAAAGGGCCGATCAGCTTGAGCATCAGTTTGAGCCCGGCGCTGGCGTCGGGCTCGGTCCGTGCATCTTTCAGGCCGGAGCCCTGGGGCGCGCGCCAGACCAGCAGCCCGTCCTCCAGCTCGACCTTGTAGGCGCCGCGCGCCATCGCCGGTTCGATCAGCGCGATGGTCTCGTTGGCGAGCTTGGGGCTGCGGATCGCCAGCGCGACCTCGGTGTTCTGCAGTTGCGAGCGCAGGTCCAGGTTCATCGAACCGATCACCAGCAGGCTGCGGTCCAGCACCACCATCTTGGAGTGCAGGCTGGCCCTCGATCCGCCGGCCGAACCGGAACTGCCGGTGGAACCGAAACTGGTCAGCGTACCCTCCTGCTCGGCGCGCATTTCATGGATTTCAATGCCGAGCGCCAGCAGTTCCCTGCGATAACGGGCGTAGCCGACATGCGCGGCGGGCGCGTCGTTGGACGCCAGCGAGTTGGTCAGCACGCGGATACGCACGCCTTTTTGCCGGATCGCCGTGAACTGGTCCATCATGCGCCGCCCCGGCACGAAGTAGGGCGACACGATCAGCAGGTCATCGCTGGCCTGGGACATCAGTTGCAGCAGGCCGTCGACGGTGGTGTCCTGCGCCTGCTGCACGTCGTCGGCGTCGGCGGCAATCTTGGAGGGCTTGTCCACCAGCAGCACCGCCGGGGCCCAGGTCCAGTCGAGCAGGGCCAGGTTGGTGCTGTCGGGCAGCGGTTCGATCACGCTGACCGTGCCGTCGGGCGCGGTGGTGGTGCGCACGCCGGCCGGCCTGGCGGATGCCGGCGCGGTGGCAACGCTGGCGGTGCCGGCACCAGCGGCGCCCGGTCCTGCGGCAGCGTCCTGCGGGGCGGCGGTTTTGGGCGCGGGCGGGGGCTTGATCTTTTCGATCTCCTCCTGCGTCATCAGCGACTGCACCGGGTAGGCCAGCGGGTTGTTCCAGTACAGGTCGAAGCTGCGCGAGAGTTCGCGCGCAATGCGGCCGGCGGCCAGGATGTCGGCATCGATGAAGTTGGTGCCCTCGCCCTGGCCGAAATAGGTTTCGCCGAGGTTGCGGCCGCCGGTGATGGCCACCGCGTTGTCGGCGACAAAAATCTTGTTGTGCATGCGCCGCTGCATGCGGTCCACATCCTTGAGCGAGCCCAGAATGCGGAAAAACAGCGAGCGGCGGTTGCCCGGCAGCGGGTTGAACAGGCGCAGTTCGATGTTGGGCTCGAAGGCGATCTTCAGCACCTGGGCGTTTTTGCCGGCGGTGTTGAAGTCGTCGAGCAGGATGCGGATGCGCACGCCGCGCGCAGCCGCAGCGCGCAGGGCGTCGAACATGCGGTCGGTGGTTTCGTCGGCATGGATCGCGTAGTACTGGATGTCCAGGGTTTTCTGCGCGGCGTTGATCAGGGCCATGCGGCTGGTAAAGGCCAGCTCGGCGCTGTTGACCAGCGCAAACCCCGAGTCATTGCGCGTGCCGGCCCTGGCGGCGCGTTGCTGCACCGCGGCGCCGATACGGGTCTGTTCGGGATTGGCCAGTGCGGTGGACACCGGGCGGTCGACTTCGCTGGGCAGCGAGGCACAGCCGGTGAGCCAGGCTGCCAGCGTCAGCAGGGCGAGCCAGCGCCAGGCGGTGGAAGTCAGGCTGGCAGAGGGCGGCGCACACAGGTTCATGGGGGGCTTTGGAGTTGCAGCCACTGTAACGTAAGCAGCTGTTTCGGCGGTCCCTGACCCCGACCGACACTTGCCCAATATCTTGTAGGCGTCTGCCCCGACTGGCTCCGACCGTCCCGGCCTAGCCCGACAGCGTTTCCCAGCGCTGCAGCGCATCCATCAGTTCTTCCTCGAGCTTGCTGTTGCGGGCGTTGAGTTCTGCCGCGCGTTTGGCGTTGCTGGTGTAGAGCGTGCCGTCGAACAGCTCCTGCGCAATCGCCTTCTGCTGCGACTCGAGCTGCTGGATCAGCGCCGGCAGGCCGTCGAGTTCACGCTGTTCCTTGTAACTCAGCTTCTTTTTTGATAGCGCCTCACGCGCGTCCTTGCTGGGCTGGGGCGTGTTTTTGCCTGAAGTTTTGGGGGCGCCGGGCGTAGCGGCGGGTTTGCCGCTACCAGCCAGCTGGGCCGCGCGTTTGGACTGTGTCAGCCAGTCCGTCACGCCGCCCTCGTACTCGCGCCAGAAGCCCGGGTTCTCCGGCGTGCCTTCGTAGGCGATGGTGCTGGTGACCACGTTGTCGAGGAAACGACGATCGTGGCTGACCAGGAACACCGTGCCTTCGTAGTTTTGCAGCAGGTCTTCCAGCAGTTCCAGCGTGTCGATGTCCAGGTCGTTGGTCGGTTCGTCCAGCACCAGCACGTTGGCGGGCCGGGCGAACAGGCGCGCCAGCAGCAGGCGGTTGCGCTCCCCTCCGGACAGCGTGCGCACCGGCGAATTGGCGCGCGCCGGCGAGAACAGGAAGTCGGTCAGGTAACTCTTGACGTGTTTTTTCTGGCCGTTGATCTCGACCCACTCGCTGCCCGGGCTGATGAAGTCTTCCAGCGTGGCGTCCAGGTCCAGGCTGTCGCGCATCTGGTCGAAGTAGGCCACCTGCAGGTTCGCGCCCTGGCGGATCTTGCCGGGCGGATTCGTCACGTCGGGTTGCAGCTCGCCCAGGATCAGCTTGAGCAGCGTGGTCTTGCCGGCGCCGTTCGGGCCCAGCAGGCCGACCTTGTCGCCACGCAGCAGGGTGCCGGTGAACTTGTTGACGATGATTTTTTCGCTGCCCGGATGGCCGAAGCTTTTACTCACGTCGGTGAGTTCGGCGACGATCTTGCCGCTTTTCTCGCCGCTGGAGACATCGAGGTTGACGCGGCCGACGGCATCACGCCGGGCCGCACGGTTGTCGCGCAGGGCTTCGAGCCGGCCAATCCGCGCGACGCTGCGGGTGCGGCGCGCTTCCACGCCCTTGCGGATCCAGATTTCTTCCTGGGCCAGCAGCTTGTCGGCCTTGGCGTTGATGACGGCTTCCTGGGCCATCTGCTCTTCTTTCTGAATCAGGTACTGGGCAAAGTTGCCGGGATAACTCAGCAACTTGCCGCGGTCCAGCTCGACAATCGCCGTGGCGACCTGGTCCAGAAAGGCGCGGTCGTGGGTGATGGTGATGATGCTGCCGTTGAAATTGACCAGCAGTTCCTCCAGCCAGGCGATGGAATCGAGGTCCAGATGGTTGGTCGGCTCGTCGAGCAGCAGCACATCGGGCTTGGCGACCAGCGCCTGGGCCAGTGCCACGCGTTTTTTGGTGCCGCCCGAGAGCGAGCCGACGATGGCGTCCTTGTCCAGGTGCAGGCGGTGCAGGGTTTCCTCGACGCGCTGCTCCCAGTTCCAGCCGTCCAGCGCCTCGATTTCCGACTGCAGGGCGTCCAGGTCGGTGTGTTCGTCGGCCGCCAGGTATTGCTCCACCACATGCCTGGTCCTTGCCAGACCTGCGCTGGCAGCTATGAAAACCGTAGCATGCGGGTCCAGGCTGGGCTCCTGCGGGACGTAGGCGATGCGCAGGTTCTGCTGCAGCTGCAGCGTGCCGTCATCGGGTTTTTCCAGTCCGGCGAGGATTTTGAGTAGCGAGGATTTGCCCGTGCCGTTGCGTCCGATCAGGCCGATGCGCTGGCCGGTTTCCAGGGAAAAATCTGCGTGGTCCAGCAGGGCGACGTGCCCAAAAGCGAGTTGAGCGTCAAGAAGTGTAATTAGTGCCATGTTGTCAGGGATTATCCGGGTGCGCCGTTTCGCATGCTGGATTCCGGGCTATGGCAGTCCGGGCGTCGTCGCTATAGTTAGCCCGAATCGCGGCCCAGTTCCCCCGGGCCGCCGAGCACACCGGAAGCCAGGTCCATGGATTTACAGATCAACGGAAAACTCGTCCAGGTCGATGCCGACCCGGCCATGCCCCTGTTGTGGGTCTTGCGCGACCTGCTCGACATGACCGGCACCAAGTTCGGTTGCGGGGTGGCGGCCTGCGGCGCCTGCACGGTCCGGGTCGATGGCCAGGCGGTGCGTTCCTGTGTGACGCCGGCCTCCACACTGGCCGGCAAACGCATCCAGACCATAGAAGCGCTGGGCAGTCCCGGCAGGCCGCATGCCCTGCAACAGGCCTGGATCGCCGAACAGGTGCCGCAATGCGGTTATTGCCAGTCCGGCATGCTGATGGCGGCGGCGGCCCTGCTTGAAAAGACGCCGAAACCGACCGACGCCGACATTGATGCGGCCATGACCAATATCTGCCGCTGCGGCACCTACCAGCGGATCCGCGTGGCGATCAAGCGGGCGGCAGCCATGCCGGTGGTCGTCGCGGCGAGAGCGAAGCGATGAGCGACGCCGGGCCGCCCCAAGGCGCGAAGGCCCCCTCGGGGGGCAGCGACCCACACGCAGTGGGGAAGCGTGGGGGCGCTGTCTCACGCCGGACCTGGCTCTTCAGTGCTGCGGGCGCGGCCGGCGCGCTGATCGTGGGCTGGGGCCTGATGCCGCCGCGCTCGCGCACCGGTTCCGCTCGGCTCTGGCCGCCCGTCGAGGGCGAAGTCGCGCTCAACGGCTGGATCAAGGTCTTGCCGGACGGCGCGGTGGTGCTGGCCATGCCGCGCAGCGAGATGGGGCAGGGCGTCCATACCGCGCTGGCCATGCTGGCGGCCGAGGAGCTGGACCTGCCGCTGTCGCGCATACGGCTGGAACAGGCGGGCGCCGATGCGATTTACGGCAACGTGGCGATGCTGGTGGCCAGCCTGCCTTTCCACCCGATGGAGGCGGAACAGCGCCCGTTCAAGGTCGAGGCCGGGGAATGGGTGGTGCGCAAGCTGGCGCGCGAGCTGGGCATCAATGCGACCGGCGGCTCCAGCAGCGTTGCCGATGCCTGGACGGTGCTCCGCACGGCTGCGGCCACCGCGCGGGCCTCGCTGCTGGGCGCGGCTTCGCTGCAATGGCGGTTGCCCGTGGCCGAGTTCACTGTCCGCGAGGGCGTGATTTCGCATCCTTCTGGCAAGTTTGCCCACTATGGCGAGCTGGCCCGGTTCGCTGCCGCCACCCCGCCGGGCAGTGTCGCGTTGAAGGAACGCAAGGACTGGAAGCTGATCGGCCAGAGCGCGGCGCGCAGCGACATCCCGGCCAAGGTGGACGGCACAGCACGTTTTGGGCTGGATGTTCGCCTGCCTGGCATGTTGTATGCCGCCATTCGCCAGTGTCCCATGCTGGGCGGCGCGCCTGGCGCCATCGACATCCCGGCCGCGCTTGCCATGCCGGGCGTGGAGCGTGTGCTGCGTTTGCCGGCCCATGCGGGCTCCACCGCTGGTTTTGCGGTGGTCGGCAAAAGCTGGTGGCAGGCCCAGCAGGCGGCGCAGTCGGTGGCGGTCGACTGGCAACAGCGGCCCGCCGGGGCGCTGGACTCGCGCCGGATCGATGCCGAGCTGGAAGCAGCGCTCCAGGGGGATGAGGGTTTCGTGTTTCATGAGCGGGGGGACCCGGACCAGGCTGAAGCCGCCGCAGCGCGCCGCGTCGAGGCCGTGTACCGCGCCCCGTATCTGGCCCATGCGACGCTGGAGCCCATGAATTGCACGGCTCAAGTCAGGGGCGGCAAGGTTGACTTGTGGGTGCCGACGCAGGTGCCGCAGATGGCAGCTGCCATCGCGGCACGGGTCGCGGGGGTGCCGCTGGAGAACGTGCGCGTGACGCTCACCCTGCTGGGCGGCGGGTTTGGCCGTCGCCTGGAGGTGGACTATGTCGCCCAGGCCGTGCGAATCGCGATGGATTGCGGCGGCCGGCCGGTGCAGCTGATCTGGTCGCGTGAGGAGGACAGTACCCACGACTTCTTCCGTCCCATGCAGGTGGCGCGCCTGCGCGCGTCGCTCGATGCCGACGGCCACATCGTCAGCCTGCGTATCCGCTCCGCCGGCGATGCCATCACGCCGCGCTGGATGGAACGGGGGCTTCCCGGGCTGGCCGGGCCGGTGGATACCCCCGACAAAACCACGGCCGA
>Ga0308009_10000284_pt1 | contig 40945 bp, 23 predicted proteins | sample Neamet127_FD_203134 | JGI IMG/M metagenome (GOLD analysis project Ga0308009, IMG submission 203134) | Marine microbial communities from water near the shore, Antarctic Ocean - #127 | ecosystem: Environmental > Aquatic > Marine > Unclassified | place: Southern Ocean | collected 2014-07-24 | reverse complement strand
CCTGAGCAGCATTACCTCTGACTATTCGCCTAGGCGCTGAACACATGATTCAGGACAACCTGTTCAACTACAAACGATTTGTTTTCCTGAAATGGGCCTTGCTGCTGACGCTCATTTCATCGTTTGCCTACCTTTTCGACCAACCCAGAATCAATGCCAATGGCGGAACCTGGTTGGGCTATACCTTGGGAACGATTGGTGCCCTGCTCATTCTTTGGCTGATGTGGTTTGGTGTACGCAAGCGCCAGTATGCCAACGAAGCAGGCAACTTGCGGGGTTGGGTATCTGCGCATATTTATTTGGGACTGGCCTTGTCGATAGTTGCCACATTGCACACAGGTTTCCAGATTGGCTGGAATGTGCATTCATTGGCCTATGTGCTAACGATGGCGACCATTGGCACCGGCGTGTGGGGGCTCAGCTTTTATTTGCGGTATCCCGCAGAAATGTCAAACGTACTGAATCGCCAAAGTCCTGAACAAATTGTGGAACAAATTCAAGCACTCGACCGCGAAGCACAAAAGCAGATTAAAAATGCAAGTGGCTTGATTGGGCGAGTCATCGCTGCCTCACACAAACAAAATATTTATCCCAATCGCAAAAGCCAGCGCAAAGGTGTAGTGAAAGACTGCGCCACCGAGAAAGCAGTTAATGACCTGCAACAGGAAATGACACGAGTTGACAGTCTCTCCGACATATACAGAAACCAGGTGCAGCGACTGCGCGCCTTGAAACAATTGCGCCGTTATTACCACTTGCGATATTGGCTTGAGCTGTGGCTATCCATCCATGTGCCTTTGTCGTTTGGTTTGCTGGCTGCGTTGATTGCGCATGTGTTGTCTGTTTTTATTTACTGGTAAGCGAACATGGCCGAACAAGAAAAAAGCCCGCTTCAACGTGAGCAACAGGCCTTGCAAAAGCCCCTGGGGCTGAAACGCCCACTTTCCTGGTTGCTTTTTGTACCCATTCTTTTCGCGTTTCTTGTGTTGCCTTTGCTGGCCATGCAGGTACCCGGGCTTTTTGGTGTTGAGCACACGAGCCCGGATGAAAAACCACAAACAGTGCGTGCCGAAAAACTGCCGGTGAATGCACACCCCAGCCTTCAAAGTACCCCGGTTTCAAACACGCGCAATACGACAGCACTGGCCCTGGATTCAATCTGGAACCCGGGACCATTGGCCTCTGCCCACGCCAATCTTGAAGGCGATTGCCAGGCTTGCCACGCCGGCAACTTCTCGCGTGTCAAAGATGAAAGCTGCCTGGTATGCCACGGCAATATGGGCTTACATGTAACCGAGCAAACACTGCCCGACACGTCATTCGAAGAAGGCCGTTGCGCAAGCTGTCACCGCGATCACAAAGGGCGCGAAAGCCTCGCAGAACAGAACAAACATTTTGTAGGTGCCGACTGTGCGGCTTGCCATACCGACATTAAAACTGTGGCACCAAAAACTGAAACCCTTGCTGTCAGTGACTTCGCAGGCGACAAACACCCGGCATTTCGAATTACAGTGGCCACCGGCCCTGAGCCCAGTGATTTGCGGCGTATCCGCATGGCGGCCAACACACCGATTGTTGAAAAAACCAACCTGAAGTTTCCGCACGACGTTCACCTTGACCCAAAAGGCATCGACAGCCCAAGCAAGAAAGTGGTGATGGAATGTGCCAACTGCCACGAGCCAGCAGACACTGCCACCGGGTTTAAAACGCTCAACATGGAAAGCCACTGCCAGGAATGCCACAAGCTGAGTTTTGAGCCTGCCCTGCCCGATCGGCAAGTTCCCCACGGCCCTGTCGATGCGGTGCTCAGCACGGTCGAAGAGTTCTACAGTTATTTGGCTTTGCACCCCGAAGAACGCAACAAAGTGAATGCACAGCGTGCGGTGTTGCGCGCGCGCCCAGGTGAGAAAAACCCGAATCGCTCCAACTTGCGAAACTTGAGCGGCAACCCCCGTGCACAAGCAGCATTTGCAACAGTGGAGCTGTTTGAAAACACGGCTTGCGCAGTGTGCCATGAAGTAAAAGCTGTAGATGGATTGGGCAACACCAAGACTTCTGGCTCCAGAATGCCGCAGTACGAGATTGCCGAGATCAATCCCGCCCACCCGTGGATGCCCATGGCCAAGTTCGACCACAAAGCACACGAATTTGAAAGTTGTGAAAGTTGCCATAAAGCAAGCAAATCCGAGGAAGCAAGTGACGTACTGATGCCAGCCATTGACGGTTGTCAAACTTGTCATGCGGGCAGTAAACCCGTGCTCAACAAAGTTCAGTCCAACTGTGGCGTTTGCCACGAATACCATATACATAAAAAAGAAGTGGCAGTGAAGTAATCGCCATTCGACGCAGTAACTTGAGTAGACAGACCAGCAGTGAACTGGGGACTTGCAGGCAAGCAAGTCCATTGAAAAACAAAGATGAGCGAGTTAGAAGTCGATGCGTACACGCAAAGTTGCCGTTACTGGCACAGCAGCAAAATTGAAACGGATTGCCATGGGAGTGGCAGTTTGCCTTGCAACGCCATTCATCTTGGTGTCATGTGGTGGCGGGGGCGGCGGTGGAAGCTCGTCCGAGACTAATTTCAATATCGAACCTTTGGGAACACAAAGCCTGTCCATCCCGGAGGTTAACGACATTGTGGCCCGCGCGGTGCAGGCATCCATTTCTCGCGGCGTGCAATCAACCATTGCCATCACCGACCGGGTGGGCAATGTGCTGGCGGTTTATCGAATGACCAACTCCAGCCCATCTGCAATTATCACAAGTGGACTGAGTGGTGCAAATGGCAGGGGCCTGGACGGATTCACCCCAGTACCCAGTGAATTGGCTGCTATTGCCAAAGCAATTACCGGAGCCTACCTGTCTTCAACCGGGAACGCATTCAGCACCCGCACAGCCAGCCAAATTGTTCAGGAATTTTTTCAACCAGGGGAAACAGGCCAGCCCAGCGGCCCACTGTACGGCGTGCAGTTCAGCCAACTGCCCTGTTCTGATCTGAATGTGTGGCTTTCACAAAATGCGACCATTGGACCAAAACGCTCACCGCTTGGTTTGTCAGCAGATCCTGGTGGCTTTCCGATTTATCAGGAAGGCCGGGTGGTGGGTGGTATCGGCGTGATTGCATCAACCGATGCGGGTACACAAGGCGTGTACGGGCTGGACCGTGACATCCTCACCAATGAAGTTGATCTTGAGGAAGAAATCGCATTTGCCGCCCTGCCAGAGGCTTTCCGTGCGCCCGCTCAAATTCGTGCAAATCGTATTACTGCAAACGGCCAAACTTTTCAGTTTTCCAACACCACACCCGCAGTGGCTGGCGCCGCGGCGCTGGCTGGGAATGGAAACTTCGTGGCAGTTACAGGCTACAAAACAGCAGCAGGCGTCATTGCTGGAACATCTTATGGCACCAGTCAATCCGGTTACGTAGCGACCACCGCCCCAGCCTTCAATGGCCTGAACACATTTACCCTGATTACCAACCCCGCTGACAACACCTCGGTGCGTTTTCCGCCGACTGCCGGAGCGAACCTGACGCAAGCCGAGGTGCAGAATATTTTGGTCGAGGGAATGAAGATTGCGAACCGCGCTCGTGCGCAAATCAGAAATCCTTTGGGTTCTCCAGCGGAAGTCACGGTGTCTGTGATTGATCTTGACGGAGATATTCTAGGCCTGGTTCGCTCGTCAGATGCACCGATATTTGGCACCGATGTATCGGTACAAAAAGCGCGCTCGGCACTTTCATTCAGTTCAGCAGAGGCATTGACTGACTTTACTGCAATTGATGCGGGTAACCATGCCGCATTTGCCAATGCAATGGACACGTTTTTTACCGGGCAGGCCAGTTCCCTGAATGGCAGCAAGGCATTTTCGGCGCGCGCAATCGGCAACGTTCACCGCCCTTACTTTCCAGACGGCGAGGTGGGTACGCCAACAGGCCCACTTTCATCACCAATCTCTCAATGGAGCCCCTTCAACGTTGGCTTTCAATTGAACATTGTGACCAACAAGGTATTGGGTACGCTGACAGCGACCACGCGCGCAGCAAATCAGTTCTCACCCCCTGCCGCACTCACCTGTGTTGACGACGTGAATATTCCCGCAGGTCGACAAGGCCGTTTCGCCAATGGTATGCAGATTTTCCCGGGAGGTTTCCCGATTTACAAAGGCGACACATTGGTAGGTGCAATTGGTGTGTCCGGTGACGGCGTGGACCAGGACGACATGATTGGCTACCTGGGCGTGATCAACGGTGCAACCGCTGTGGGCAGTACCATGCGCCCATTCCCCTCCACCTTGCTGACTGCCAATGAATTGTCCAATTCAGGCGAATTTTTGAAGTATGTGCAGTGCCCGCAAACTCCGTTCAACAACAGCAGTGAACAAAACGTATGCCCAGCACCATGAAGAAAAACAACAACATCATGCGTTTGAAACCACTGGCCATCGGGCTGATTTTGGCTGGCTTGCTGCCCGTGCCCGCAATTGCACAAATTCGGGCGGATATTCGCAGCGAAACAAAACCCAACCTTGTTGCCCAGGTGACAGAAACCGTTGAGAAAGTTACCCGGAAAGTGGCGGGTATTCCGGAAGCCACGGAACTTGAAAACGCCGAACGCCCGCTGGTGTTGCTGCAAGTGTTTGACAACCGAAGCGTGGTGTACACAAAACCCAACAAGGAATCTCGCGCGATTGGCGAGTTTTTCAAAGGTCAGTTGGTCGATGCCTATGAAGAGAAAGACGGCTGGTACAGGGTTCGTATTCAGGACAGCCTCTTGGGTGGCTTCCTGGGCAGCACCGACGGCTGGGTGCAACAAGGCACCGGCCAGTACGGTGAACAATCGCTGGGCGTATTTGCGCCCCGCGCATTTTCAGCCGATGTGCTGCAAGACAAAGCAGGCACTGGCATACGCCCTTCAAGCACTGCCACACCGGGCATAGTCCCCAACACCATTCCACAAACACCGCAGGTACAGCGCGCCATTCCTGGCCGCGACACACCCATTGTGCCGCGTGACATTGCCATACCCGTGATCGACCCGAGCCAGGTGCCCCCACCTTTGCCCAACCTGCCACGCGAAACAGTGGCAGTGCCTGATCGCTGGCGAATTATGCAATCGCTGGGTTTCAAGTTTCCCTTGTTCGACCCCTACAACCAGAACGTGATCAAGGGCGACCTGCCCGTGTTGCAGAACACACTGGGCCCCGACTGGTTTTTTAACTTGGGTATTATTGCCGACACGCTGTACGAGCAACGCAACTTCCCGGTGCCTGTACCGCCAGCGACATCCACCACTGGTGGGCAGGCCAATATTTTCGGTGATGGTGAGCAATCGATTTTTGCCCACAACTTGATCGTGAGTTTGTCGTTGACCAAAGGCAACACTACTTTCAAACCACCCGACTATGAGTTCCGTTTAACACCGGTGTTCAACTACACCGATGTGCGCGTCAATGAAGACCGCTTGCTGAAAATTGCCTCTTCTTCCGGCGATGTTCGCCGTGAAGGGTTTGTGGGTATTCAGGAAGCATTTGTCGACGTGCACCTTCGCAACGTGTCAGATCGCTACGATTTCGACAGCTTGCGTGTAGGTATTCAGCCATTCATCAGCGACTTCCGGGGCTTTCTGTTCCAAGACCTGCCCATGGGCATTCGCCTGTTCGGCAACCGCAACAACAACATTTACCAGTACAACATCGGCTATTTCAAGCGGGTTGAAAAAGACACCAACAGTGGTCTGAATGATATTCGGCAAGACCTGCGTGACGATGATTTTTTCGTGGCCAACCTGTACCGGCAAGACTTCCCGTTTTTGGGTTTCACCAGTCAGGTTTCTTACATCCACAACCGCAACGATGAAGACGGTGAACGTTACTTCGACGCAAACGGATTTCTCGCTCGGCCCTCCTCGCTGGGCGATCAAAAGCCGTTTGGCTACCATGTGGATTATTTTGGGTTCAGCGGTGATGGCCACTACGGCCGCATGAACATTACCACTTCAACCTACTACGCCACGGGTAAAACAGACAGGCACCCGCTTGCCCAGCGCGAGCAAGACATTGATGCATTCTTTCACGCCACAGAATTGTCGCGCGACTTTGACTGGTTCCGCTTGCGTGGCAGTTTCCTGTATGCATCGGGTGATGAAGATCCCTTTGATGGCAAAGCCGAAGGTTTCGATGCAATTTTTGAGAACCCCCAATTTGCAGGGGCCGACACCAGCTTTTTCATCCGTCAAAATATTCCTTTGATCGGCGGCGGTGGAGTGGCTTTGTCAGGCCGAAACGGCGTGTTGCCCTCCCTGCGTTCAAGCAAAGAACAGGGACAATCGAATTTCATCAACCCAGGGCTGTTGTTAGTGGGTATTGGTGCCGATATTGATGTATTGCCCGAGTTGCGTTTGGTGGCCAACCTGAACAAGCTTGAGTTCGACAACACCAATGTGCTGGGCACATTGCGACAACAGCGCCCTCCCTCCACCGACCTGGGCATTGATGCGTCAGTGGGTTTTCAGTACCGACCATTCTTCTCACAAAATATTGTGGTGAACGGGTCGTTTGCCAAGCTGTTGCCTGGCAAGGGCTACAAAGAATTGTTTCCGGAAGACAAGGACCCTTACTCCTTTCTGTTTAACGTGATTTTGAGTTTCTAAAGCAGGTTGTTTGTTGATGAATTTGAATACCGCCATTGCTCCTCCAACAAAGCCCGCCAGCAACAATCGCTGGAAGGGCTGGCTGTTTGCATTGGGTTTCGCAGTGGCCGCTGTTTCCACTCTGGGTATCGCCCCGGTGGCTCATGCCGCCAGTGAAAAGCTGCCTGAAAAAAGTTACACCATGGCGCCTGCAGCGCCTGAACGCCAAACGGCGCAACAGGCCTTTGCAAAAACCGAAGGCTGCATGACCTGCCACACACAAACCGACCAACACACCATGCATGCCAACCCTGGCGTGGTGTTGGGCTGCACCGATTGCCATGGCGGTGACGCCACCGTGAAATGGAACGGCAAAGAAGACAAGCAAGGCTCGTTGGCATACGACCACACCCGCGCTGCGCGTGAAAAAGGCTTTGCACCCGAATACCGTGCCGCGCTGGACAAAGCGCACATTGCGCCACGCAACGAGAAATTCTGGAACTACCCTTCGTCAGCCAACCCAAAACGTTCTTATGCCAAGCTGAACAAAGAGCACCCTGCTTACATTCGTTTCATCAACCCGGGCGATTTGCGTGTTGCACGCGAGGCCTGTGGTGCATGTCATTTGCCGGTCATTCAAGCCCAGGAACGTAGCCTGATGAGCACCTCGGCCATGCTGTGGGGCGGTGCTTCTTATAACAATGGAATCTTGCCTTACAAGCGCTACATTCTTGGCGAGGCTTACACGCAAGATGGTCAACCTGGTTTGCTGAAAAACCCGGTGGAGGCCAACAACGAGCTGTTTGTTCACAAGGGTATTCTGAATGAACTGGCGCCATTGCCCGCGTGGGAAACCACGCCCCCGGGCGACATATTCCGCGTATTTGAACGCGGTGGGAAGGTGATTAACAGCATATTTCCCGAGGTGGGCTTGCCCAACGTGCTGGGTCAAATTCAGCGCCTGGATGAACCAGGGCGGCCCGACATCAAACAGTCCAACCGGGGTCCCGGCACGGGCCAGCGAATTGCGGTACCTTTGATTAACGTGACGAAAACCCGTTTGAACGATCCACATCTTTGGTTTCTGGGCACCAATGAGCAACCGGGCGATTACCGTTCATCAGGCTGTACAGGTTGCCACACCATTTACACCAACGACCGCGACCCAAAGCACGCAGGACCCTACGCCAAGTTTGGTCACGATGGCACCACACAAACCATTGACCCAACCATTGCAAAAAATGAAAGTGGCCACCCGGTGAAGCATGAATTCACCCGCGCCATTCCAAGCTCGCAGTGCATGGTGTGCCATATGCACCAGCCTAACGTGTTTGTGAACAGCTATTACGGCTACATCATGTGGGACTACGAAAGCGATGCGCCGCACATGTGGCCAGAAAAGCAACGCTACCCCACCGATTCGGAAATGCGCGAAATTCTGGATCGCAACCCCGAAGAAGCGGCGGTGCGTGGCAAGTGGAGCGACCCTGAGTTCCTTAAAAACGTGTCCACACTGAACAGCAAATTGAAAGACACCCAGTTTGCGGATTACCATGGCCATGGCTGGAACTTCCGCGCGGTGTTCAAGCGCAACCGCAAAGGCGCATTGCTGGATGCCGAGGGCAATGTTGTTGCCGACGACGACCCCAAGAAATTCGACAAGGCAGTACACCTAAGCTCCATTCACCTGGACGTGGGCATGCACTGCGTGGATTGCCACTTTGCGCAAGACATGCACGGCAATGGCCACATTTACGGCGAAGTGGCTGCTGCAGTTGAAGTGGATTGTGCCGATTGCCATGGCACTGCCACCAAATACCCCACCTTGCGCACCAGCGGGCCTGCCGCACCACCCGGCGGCAGCGATCTGACCCAATTGCGAACGCAAGACGGGCGTAAGCGTTTCGAGTGGCGCGATGGAAAGCTATACCAGCGCGCTGCACTGGACCCCAACAAAGAATGGGAAATGAGTCTGGTGAAAGACAACATGAACCCGGCCCACCCTGAGTACAACGCCAAAGCAGCACGCGCCAAATTGATGGGTGCAGGCGCAGAGGGTCAGGATGGCAAATGGGGCCCGGGCGTAAAAGAACTGGCACACGACAACGACAAGATGACCTGCTTCACCTGTCACTTGAGCTGGACCACCAGCTGCGCGGGTTGCCACTTGCCCATTCAAGCCAACTGGAAAACTGAACGCCTGCACTATGAGGGTGGAGAAACCCGGAATTACGCCACCTACAACCCGCAAGTGGCACGCGACGACATGTTCCAGCTGGGCGTACATGGCCCGGTGAAAGGCAACCGCATAGCGCCAATTCGTTCAAGCTCGGCTTTGATTCTGTCGTCAATGAACGCGAACCGCGAGCGTATTTACATTCAGCAGCCACCGATTGCAGCCAGTGGTTTTTCCTCGCAGGCTTTTGCACCACACTACCCGCACACCGAGCGCAAGGAAGAAACCAAAACCTGCAGCGATTGCCATTTGTCACGAGAAGATGACAACAACGCCATCATGGCGCAGTTGCTGCTGCAGGGCACCAACTTCGTGAACTTCATTGGCTTCAACGCCTGGCTGGGTGGCAGCGAACACATTGCGGCAGTCACTGTGACAGAGTGGGACGAACCCCAGGCTGTGTTGGGCAGTTACCTGCACAAGTATGCCTACCCCGACTATTACCAGAACCACTTGAATCGCAACCGAGAACTGGCCGATACCGTGGTGCCAGCGCTGATGGACCACACCACCAAGGGCGTGGCCAGCTGCCTGCAACTGCGCGGCGAATATGTGTTTGTGGCTGAAGGCAAAGGAGGCTTTCGCGCCTATGATGCAGCCAGTGTCGCCAACAAGGGTTATGGCCAGCGCGTAATTACGGCACCATTCAGCCCCTTGGGGCACGACACCCATGTGGCCACGAAAAACGCGACGTGCATGGCCTTGCCCACTAACCAGCCCATCAACCCCGAGAAAAACCAGGGTGACTTGATGCGCATCACCAATATGGAACAGCCCTTCCACCCCATTTACAACTATGCCTTCATCACCGACAGCGAAGAGGGTCTGATTGCTGTGAATGTAAATACACTAGCCGACGGCGAACCACGCAACAACTTTTTCGAGCGCGCTGTAACGTGGAATGAAAACGGCGTATTGAACGGCGCCAGCCACATTACCCTGGGCGGGCACTATGCCTACATCACCACCCCCAAAGGCCTGGTGTTTGTCGACATCAACAACCCCTTGAAGCCGCGCCACATCACCACCCTGCCCTTGCAGGATGCACGCGCCACAGCGGTTCAATTCCGCTACCTGTTTGCCACCACGGCCAAAGGGCTGGAAGTGATCGACATTACCCACCCCGAGAAACCCGAGCACACCGGTGCGGTGGTAGCACTGGCCGATGCGCAACGGGTTTATTTGGCGCGTACCTACGCCTACGTGGCTGCAAAAAGACAGGGCTTGGTCATCGTAGACATTGAACGTCCGCGAAAGCCCGTGGTGTATCAACAATTTACTGCTGACGGGCAACTGAATGACGCGCATGATGTGGTGGTGGGCTCTACCAACGCATCGCTGTTTGCGTATGTGGCCGACGGTGTGAATGGTTTGAAAGTGTTGCAACTGACATCGCCCGACACGCAGCCCAAATTTTACGGCTTCTCGCCTGCGCCCATGCCGGAATTGATTGCATGGCGTAAAACCCCAAGCCCGGCTTTGTCGGTGTCGAAAGGGTTGGACCGCGATCGTGCCGTGGATGAAACAGGTGGGCAAATTGCCGTGTTTGGCCGCATTGGTTCGCGCCCATTTACCCGCAAGGAAATGGAAGCGTTTTACCTGCGCCCCGATGGCAGATTGTGGACTGTGACCGACAAGGTTGAAAAGGAAAACTACTTGCCCAAGCCCAAAGTCAATTCAGTGGCTTTCAGAAAGGATTAAGCCATGAAAGCAAACGCCTTGAATCGATGCTTCAATCGCCTGTTGCTTACGCTGGGCACAAGCGTGCTGCTGGCTGCGCCCACGGGCGGTATGACCCAAACCATGCCACACCAGTCGCAACACCAATCGGTGGGCACAGTGAACTGTGCAAGCAGCACCTGCCACGGCAGCATTGCTGAACGCACGGCGACACCTGTTTTGCAAAACGAATACACCACTTGGCTACGTGAAGACCCTCACACACAAGCCTATGCCGTACTAAAAAACGCACAATCGCAACGCATTGCAAAAAACCTGGGGCTTGCCCAACCAGCCCATGAAGCCAAAGTTTGCCTGGATTGCCACAGCCACAACGTGCCTGCCAGCAAGCAAGGCCCACGCTTTGACAAAAGCGATGGCATTAATTGCGAAGCCTGCCACGGCCCGGCCGAAAAATGGATTAAAACCCACGTAGAGCCCAAAGCCAGCCATGCGAAAAACATTGAAAATGGCCTGTACCCCACCAGCGATCCCTATGCTGCTGCCAAGCTGTGCACCAGCTGCCATGTGGGCGATTCAAGCCGCCCCATTACCCACCAAATCATGGGCGCAGGCCACCCACGCATTTCCATTGAAGTTGAAACCTTCATGGCCTTGGAGCCCCCGCATTACAAAATTGACGAAGATTGGGTTCAGCGCAAAGGTGCCTACGATGCCGGGAAAATCTGGGCCATGGGTCAGTTTGCAAGCAGTGCCAATTTGCTGGAACTGATTGCCGACCCCAAGCGAAATCGCCAGGGCATCATGCCCGAGCTCATGATGTTCGACTGCCACGCCTGCCATTCACCGATGAGCAAAAAAGACTGGTCCAAAGACCTGGCCCGCAGCCCCGGGCAGGCCCGCATCAACAACTCCAGCCTCATCATGGTTCAGGCCATTGTTCGCGCGGCTGCGCCACAACACAGCAGCGATATCGGAAAACTGGTGAACCAGTTGCATATTGCAAGTACATCGCCAGCCGCCAACTTCAACGAAGTTGAACGTGCCGCGAATGTACTTCACGCCCAACTCAACACAGTGCGCAAAGTGGTGGCCACCGTGCCGTTTACGGAGCAGGTACTGGAAAAAATCCTGAAGGACCTGGTGAACATGGCAGCCAACAATCAGTACGCTGATTTCGCAGGGGCCGAGCAAGCCTACATGTCGATCAGCAGCGTAGCCAACGGCCTGGCCCGCAAAGGAAATTCGCGCATTGCGCAAACCGTGAATTCAAAAATGGACCGTTTGCTGAAATTACTCAGCAATGATGAGGCCTACGATCGCGAAGCATTCCAATCCGAACTGCTGGCCCTGAAAGCCGCGGTGGGAGCGTAAACCATGCAAGACAATCTCAAACCCATGTTCGCCGAAATACAAGCAGAACTTGATGTCGCCATTGTAGGTTCCGGACCGGCAGGTTTATCCGCTGCTGCACGGGCGCAGCAACTGGGTTGTAAGTATGTGTTGTTTGAATCAGAGAACCACGCATCGGACACAATTTACAAGTACCAAAAGGGCAAGCACGTCATGGCCGAGCCCGGCTTTCTGCCCCTTCGCAGCGGCATGTCATTCGAAGCTGGAAAACGGGAAAGTATTTTGGGTACCTGGGATTCTCAGTTGCTCAATCAAAAAATCAATATTCAGTACAAGAAAACGGTTAGCAAAATAATCAAACTCAATGATGGCGCCGGGCCATTTGAGCTGACCTGTGAGGACGGAAGCACAACCACTGCCCGAACTGTGATTCTGGGGATTGGTTTGCAGGGCAATATACGAAAGATTGGAACCGCTGGTGACGACCTTCCGAATGTTCAATACACCCTGGCTGACCCTGACGAATTCAACAATGAAACGATTATTGTAATTGGCGCGGGTGATGCCGCCATTGAAAACGCCCTGGCCTTGATGAAGAACAACAAGGTGGTATTGATCAACCGCAAAGATGAATTTGCCCGCTGTAAAGAAGGCAATCTGAATCAGATTCTTGCGGCAGACAGGAATGAAGATTTGCGTATCTTCTACAACACCAGTACGAGTGCAGTAGAAGAAATCCCAGAGGCCAAAGAGGGTGAGCCCTCGCTCAACTACCGCTATAAAGGCCCCGAAGGTGAGCAGGCCATGCCAGTTCACCGAATTATTGCCCGTTTGGGGGCGACACCACCCCGCGGCCTGGTAGAAAGCTTCGGGGTGACATTTCCCAACAGTGATCCAAACGCAGTGCCCGCACTAAGTGAAACTTATGAGTCCAATGTGCCGGGCCTGTTCATCGTAGGTGCGCTGGGCGGCTACCCTTTGATCAAGCAGGCGATGAACCAGGGCCATGAAGTAGTTGACTCCATCATGGGCTTGCCGGTGGTTCCCGCAGACGAACCATTGCTGGCTGAGAAATTCAAACCCTTGGGCGACGTTTCAGTCTCGACCGTGCTGGACATGATTCTGGAAAACGTTCCTCTGTTCAACCAGATGACTCGCCTTCAGCTGCGGGAATTCATGCTGGAATCAACACTTCACCAACCCAAGAAAGGTTCTGTCATTTTCCACAAAGGTGACTACACCAGCACTTTCTTTGCGATTGTGCAGGGTGGCGTGGGCATTGAATTGGTGAACAAGGAAGGCAAACCATTCATTCTTAATCTCGACAAAGGCAACTATTTTGGCGAGATGGGTCTGATCTCCGGGCGACGCCGCACAGCCACGGTTTACGCGGGAGAAAACTGCGTATTGATTGAAACGCCTCGCAAAGCCATGTTGAAGCTAATTGCCTCGGTGGATGCAGTGCGACGAACCATCGACGAAACGTTTGTGCGCAGAGCCTTGTCTACACACCTTGCCCCGCAGCTAGAACCCCAGGAAATCGAACAACTGATCGCATCAGGCATCAGTGTGACCCGCTACGTGCGAGGTGAAAAACTGTTCAGTGAAGGCGACAAAACTGACGGCTTGCACCTAATTCGGCGCGGGTCAGTGTCTGTATCCAAGTTGATTGATGATCAAGACTCCGTACTGTCGTATGTATCCGCAGGCAGCTATGTGGGTGAAATTGATTTGGTGAATGGTACGGATCGCCAAACGACATGTACCGCGACGGTACTCACCGAAGTGCTGTTGATTCAAGCAGACGCGGTCATCGACGTGTTGAGCAAAAACAGCAACTGGAAAAAAGCCCTGCAAGCCAAGATTGGCAAACGCGTTCATGATGCGATTTTCCGGGAAAGTACAGCGAAACGTGAAAGCGATTTGATTCATTTTCTGATGAAGCAAGGTTTGGGAGATGCAACCAACGCCTTGATTATCGATGAGAATTTGTGTGTGCATTGTGACAATTGCGAACGTGCATGTGCAGAAACACACGACGGGATACCTCGCCTGGATCGAGACGCTGGCCCCACCTTCCAGAACATTCACCTGGCGCATTCCTGTCGACATTGTGAACAACCACATTGCATGAAAGACTGCCCACCCGATGCCATTCGCCGCAATGAAAAGGGCGAGGTGATGATTGCGGACACCTGTATTGGCTGCGGTAATTGCGCCAAAAACTGCCCCTACAACGCCATTGAATTGCGGGTAAAACCACCCCCCAGAAAAACTGGCTTGTTGTCTTGGTTGCTGTTTGGCTCGGGCGGTCCCCTGGGTGAACGTCCAGTGAAATACGACGCGAATTCCATCAAAAAAGCCTACAAGTGTGACTTGTGCCACGGCAAAGATGGCGGCCCAGCTTGTGTTCGTGCATGCCCTACCGGCGCAGCCTTTCGAATTTCGCCCGAGGTGTATTTGAACCAGCAAAACGAATTGATCTAAGTCGACCAGATTCAATCAAGTCGATTCGTTTTACTTCGTGTCGAATTGGGTTACACCATCCCAGTTATCAGGTGGTGGATTCAATTCAAAATACGCGATGCGGTTTTCGTAGAGGGCATGCAAAGTGGGATTCGTAACCAAGCTGCCCTGCAAACCTGCCAACTGTTCACGTGCCGGCAGCCATTGCTGGGCACGAAATGCCTTCAAAAACCGATTCCATTGTTCCAACTGATCTAGACTGGCTTGGGTCAGCACTGTGCGCTCCCCCAAGGGGGCATAAATTGAAACGGGCTCATTCTTCCCTTTAACCTTGACGGCATCCAGCTCTTGAAACACCATACCGGGCACAGCGGCTTTGGTTTGCGGACCAACAATAACGCCCACACCGTAGGTTTTGGTGATGCCCTCCAGCCTCGAACCCAGATTCACAGCATCGCCCATCACGGTGTAAGCGCGGCGAATTTTTGAGCCCATGTCGCCCACGCGCATTTGCCCGGTGTTCACACCCACACCAATGGCCAGGGTGGGCCAATTGCGCGCCAGGAGCCGCTCATTCAAACGTACAGCTTCTTCCTGCATGGCAATGGCCGCTTTGGTGGCCAATTCAGCATGTTCAGTATCGGCAATGGGTGCCCCCCAAAAGGCCATGATGGCATCACCAATGTATTTGTCCAGCGTGCCACGGTGGGAGCGAATAATCTCGGACATCACCGTGAGGTATTCATTGATGTACTCGCGCAACTCATTGGGCTTGAGCGATTCTGAAATCGTTGTGAAACCTCGAACATCCGAAAACAGCACTGTGAGTTCGCGGCTTTCACCTTCCATGGAATAGCGTGTGGGGTCGGCGGCCATTTCAGAGACCAATTCTGGCGCTACATACTCCCCGAACAAATCCACCATTTGCCGCTTGCTGCGCGATTCTGCCAAATACCCATAGGCCACATCGAACATGAATATGGCAAGCACCAGCAACAACACCACCGCCACCGGCAATACCAGGCCTGCCTGAAAATACAGCAAGGAATTGACCGCCACGCTGGCCACCAACACCGCCAGTGCAACCAACAGCGACCAGGTGGCACTGAGAATGGGCATCATCACACTCAGTACGAAACCCACTGCCAACACTGTAATGAACAACAAACCCTGCGAATACTCAGGCCGAAGTTTATAAATGCTGTCGAGCATGCCACTGATCACATTGGCATGCACTTCTACCCCCGGGTAGGCCGGGTTCACGGGTGTGCTTCGCAAATCGAGCAAGCCAGGTGCTGTAGTACCGATCAATACAATTCGACCTTCAATGTCTTCGGGCTTCAATGTGCCGGCAAGTACATCGGCAGCAGACACATAGCGATAGCCGCCAGCATTCGGACCACCCTTGGCCCGGAAATGAACACGGGTTAACAAGCCACGTTCAACTGGAATGTCCAACTCGACTTCAGGAGACCTTAATGCAATCAGCTCCACTGCACCATAATCATCCGGTACGCCTTCTGGAAACACAGGTATCACCTGTGGGTTACCCAAGGCCCGCCGCAGTGTGCCCAAAGCAAAACTTTGGTAATAAGCATCATTGAATTGAGCAAGCAGCGGAATGGAGCGAACGGTGCCGTCCTCATCCACAATCGGATTGAAATAGCCGCCCTCTGCATTTTTCTGCAGCACAGGTATATTGCCGCCATAGCCCTGCCAGCTTGTACTGTCGAGGGTCAACTCGCCCAACTGGCTTTTTTTGAACAATGCTGGCGGAAGCGCGCCAGACAAGGCTGTTGGATCCTGATTCAGGTAGTACCCCAACACCACAGGGCGATCAGCCAGAACTTGGGCCAACTGGGCATCTCGATCAAACTGCGCTTGAATTCCAGATCGCATTTCCTGCAACTGACTGCCCAGCGCAGGTTTGTTTTCAATGATAGTGTCCAAAGCAAGAAGCGCATCACTTTGCTGAGGTTCGGCAAACACAATGTCAAAACCCACTGCAGCGGCGCCCAACCTGTCGGTCAACTCAACCACAAGCTTGGCCACCACATCGCGAGACCATGGCCAACGCCCTACTTCGCTCAGGCTTTGTTCATCAATATCGACAATCACAATGCGCGGATCAAGCTCAGGCAATTGTGCCTCTGCCCGCAGCCGCACGTCATAAACCAGGTAATCAAGACGCTTCACCACTTCGCTGGGTGCGAACCCCAACACATGCAGCAAAGCCACTGCCGTGAACGAAAAACCCACACCAATGCGAAATGCTTTGCCCGCAATTTTTCGCCAAGACTTGATCAATTTGCTCATGTATCAACTACCATCAAGGCGCACACTGCGGTGCCGAGAATGGCGGGGCAGACAGGGTGATGTCTTGAACAATTACATCGGGCGGTGCAGTCAGCAATTGCGGAGGCAGGTTACTCAATGTTTGTACAAAGGCACCCTCACCTCGGTTCACCTCGAGCGGAGCCTGATTGGAGTTGGTAATGACGATGGTGCCGTCGTTCACAGCAACAAACAATTGCGAACCCTCATCTGAAGAACCACTGCCCTGCGTCAAAGACTGCACAGGCGTAGACGACAGGGTTTCAAAGTTTGCAGGCGTGGTTTCAGGCAGTGGACCCGCATTGGGCACATTGCCCAGCACGTTGGCCAGGGAATTGATGACTTGAATATTCACATTGCCCGCAGGAATAACCGCCGATTGCCCTGCATTGATCACTGAATTTAAATTGCCTGAAGTGACAATAATTTGCCCATCACGAAGCTCAACCGTCAGGTTGGCTCCGCCCGAGCACACAACCAAGCCACCCGACACTGATGTACATGAGATATCAATTGCCGTGCCTCGAATACCCACCGTCGCAGTTTCAGTAAAAAACTTCACGTTGTTGGGTTCGGCTTTGGCAATGGCGCCGGTTACCGCACGCACAGCCCCTTTGAGCAACTTGAACGAGGCCACTGAGGTTTGTGGTGAAGCTGGTGCGTATCGATAAGCCGCCACTTGCATGGAGCTGCCACCTGGCAGAGTGAGGCGTGTGGAGTCAGCCATGCTGACCACGGCAAACCCACCTTCCGACACATCGATGGTTTCCCCCGCAAATACAGCTGATCCTTTTTGCAAAGCGCGTCGCTTGCCTTCGACCGACACAGCGAACAATTCGCCAGTCAGTTGGGAAATACGCCCCGCCACATCAGCCGTGGAGGTATTTGTGGCTGTGGCTTTGTCAGACTCGCCCTTGGCCAGGCGAGTACACTCATTGCCTTTGCAAATTCGGGCAGTGAAGTCGGTTCCCCGAATACCAATGGTGGCTGTTTCGCTTTTCATTGAAAAAGCGTCTGCACTGCCACGTTTGCCAATCAACCCAGTGAGTGTGCGCAACCCCCCTTTAACGAGTTTGAATTCGGCTTTGTCGGCTATGGGTTGCTCCGGTTGATATTCATAGTTTTCAACCACAAAGCGCGTGTTTGGGCGCAATGCCACCTGCGTGGTGTCCACAAACTCCAGCACCGTGGTGCTTTTTGCCTGGGTATTGATGACATCGCCCACATTCAACTTGGTACCTGCACTGGCAAATTTATTTTTGCCTTCCGAAGTTTGCAGATTAACCAAGCCTGTCACTACTTTGATGGTACCTACCACTGCTTTAGCAGGTTGACTTGCCGATTGCCCACCCGTGGGTGCGAGGTCTTTGGGTTGAATATTTTGGGCGAACGCTGTGTTGTTGCCAAAAACACTCAAGGCTAGCAAGCTGAAGGCCAATAATTTTTGCATGTTGTTGGTCCTCATTTGCACACCGCCGAAGCCCGTTGTGGATCACTTTGGGTGGTCTTCAACTCAATGTCATTGGACTGCTGTGAGATGGTGGTACCTGCGGTACTTTGATTGGCCACCTCGACAGCCTCCTCTTCCTGCTGGGTTTGCTGCGTGCTGCTTGTGGATGTGGTACCCGAGCTTGGCTCGGTGCTGCTTGTGGAAGTGGACGTGGGCGTAAAGGCCTGATTCAGGTTTTGCCCCACTGCAGTACTGTCGGTTCCGGTGCTTTGCGTCAACGAGGTTGGACTTGTTGGCGAGGTGGGCTCGGGGGTCACTGGCGGCGGTGAACTTACAGCCACCGTTGATGTACTCATTTGCTGAATTGGCAACTGCTGCCCATTTGTGGCGTTGGCAATTACAGGTGAAGAGAAGGTGTAAGCAGAACTGGCAGGTGAAGTGGAAATACTTCCGAAAGTGCCGTTGATGGTGTTGGCCTCCAAGAAGGCGTACTGACTACCCGCAACCAGCGTACCACCTGAAATATCAATTAAATTCAATTGACCCGCCAGGTTGGCGTTGCCCTGTACCACGATGCAATCGAAATCAGTACCCTGAACCCCACCGTTGCTGGCAATTTCAATGTCGATAATGCTGCTGGCATCCAGGTTCAAGTCACCACTCACGGTCATCAAGCCGGGAGATGCACCTGGAACGATTCGACCACCTTGGGCATTCAAATTACCGTTGATGTTTGCAAATCCACGCAAGGCCCCGCCGTTGATGTTGATGTTACCCACCAACTGGGTTCCTGGCTGGACAGTGAGGTTACCGGCGGATTGACTGTAACCTGTATCAAACGTAAACAATCCGCCGTTGAAGAACACATTCGCAGCATTCTGAAAAGAACCACCGAAATAAATGTCCTGCACCGACCCACCTGAGAAGTTCAATGAGCCAGTGCCCACATTCACAAAGCTATTTCCAAATAGGCCAGAACCAGTCAAGTTCAAAGTTCCTGCGTTAGAAAACAGACCTGTACCGGAGACCAAATTTGAAAAAGTGTAGGTGCCAGTGTTGTTAATTGTGCCGCTGTTTACAATCGAATTTTGAACAATACCCCCACTGGTATTGTTGAGGTTCAAAACACCGCTGTTGTTCAACATACCCGTGCCGGTCAGCAAGCCACTGAGTGTGTAATTACCCTGAAACTCAAGCGTACCGTTGTTTTCCAGATTATTTGAAATATTTTCATTGGATGCGTTATTGACGAACCGGGCGATTGCATCACTCCCGACAAGCAGCCTTCTTCCGCTCATCAGGTCTGAGGCTGTAATCGTGGTGAGACCTCCCATCAACATAATGTCGGTAGGCGTTTGAATCTGAGAAAAATTCAATGTCAAATCGGGGGCAAATTCAACCCCACTTCCCGTGACGCCTGCTGAGTTGAGATTAGTAATCACTGAGCCCGCAAAAGTGCCAGCCTGGGCCACATCGAATTTCACGCAGAAATCTGACACCGAGCAGGTCAAGCCATTGACCGCCGATGCATCAGGGGTGCCATCAATCACGAAGGAAGGGTTGGCAAATCCGTTTAACACAGTAGTGACTGGCGTGGAGAAACCGTCAAAATCATCATACTCAGCCAAAGCCACAGCTTCTGGGGTCAGTTGGCCCACGAGGAAGACGGGACGCTGTGGTGGCGTTGATGAACCATAAAACAGTTGTAAAGCCGGTGGCAAACTTGGCGCATTGCCGGTTACATTCAAACGAATACCACTGCCTACATTCAAGGTCATTGAGTCTGGAATGGAATCAGCGGCCATCGGGTCATAAGCTCGTCTGCCAGCAATAATCAAGTTACCTTGCGTTCCTGAACTGATCGTTGCGGAGCCATTCAAGTTGGCCACGCCCGCAGCATCAGTTTCCACAATCAGGAAAGCATCACCGCCCATATTGATAGTGGCACCATTCAACACAGCAGGCGTTACAGGGGCACCATTTCCATCCTGACTGGCCAGCAACACCACACCGGTTGGCGATACGTTGATCGTTGTACTTACCTCGGTGTTGCGCAGCTCCAGAAAACTGTCTGGCGCAATATTGATTGAATTGGCTGTGCCCGCACTGGTCAGTAAACCACCGGTTACCACCAAATCATCGCCAACCAGAATATTCCCTTTGCTCAGCGGCGCTGAAGTTGCAGCGTTGCCGGCGTTCACCAGACTGTTATCCCAAACGCCCTCGGCTGCAAGGCGACCACCATTGCTGCGGTTTACATCGTACAAATCTGCAGAAGTGAAATTGCCAGACAAAACCAGAGTGGAATTTGCACCATTTACATTCAGGGTACCGTCTACGGTGGACACGTTCTTGCCCTCCAGGCGCACACGGCCACTGTTCACGGTGAGCGAGCCGTTGAAGTCCAGATCAACAACAGGTTCAAAATCGTTGTTCAACGATTGTGAGAACTGAACCTCACCAATTCTGAGAGAGCGTCCGTCGCCTCCGGCATTGACTTGAATGTTTGCAGACTGAATCACCATGGTGTTGATGGGGGTTGACATGCTGACTTCAGAGTTGAGGTCAAAGTTCTCTGTGCTGGTTTGTATGGAGTTCAGGAAACCATTGACTTCAATGGTCACCGGTGCCTCCAGACGCCCATCCAGCCCGGTGATGTCAACAATTGCCCCACCCGAGGGAGAGCTTGAAAAACTGGCAGTTTCCAAAGGTGGCATGGAGTGAATAATGTCGTCGGTGGCCGCCCCGTTCATGACAATGCGCGCACCCTGTTGAGCAACGAATTGCCCTTGCGTTGTTGAGATATACGCACCAGGTTGCTTGGCTGGAACCATCGGGGTAACACTCACCTCTGAAGAGGAGGAGTTAAACGCACGCCCCAGTTCAAGAAAAGAGCCAGTCGACAGGGTAATTCGGGAATTGGCACCCATGCCGAGTGCCTGGAAACTTGCATTGTTAAAACCTGCACCAATATTGAAACTTCCGTTTAAATCAGTATCAATCGCACTCAGGAAAGAGGATGAGCCAAACTCGTTGGACATCATATTGAATGTGCCGTTCAGAATTGCCTTTTGGTAATACAAACTAGAGCCCACCAGATTGATGGTACTTCCCGTACCGGCTGCAATATCACCAATTTGGTAAAAACCAAAAGGTGAGCTGCTGCTGCCAGCACTACTTGAAAAATTCAAAGTGCCGGCATTGGTGTTAATTTCGACAATGTCGTTGAAGCCACCGTTGAAATTGACAGTGCCACTGGAGACCAATTGGTTCAAGGTGGTATTGGGATTCAAATCAAACGAAAATTCGGGATCAAATCGTGTAAAGGTCGACACTGTACTACCGGCATCTACAGTCAGACTATTCGCATCCAGGAAGTTGTATTGCAAATTGCCTTGAATGGGTGCGGGCAAGTCAAAATTGTCTACACCAACGCGAATATCAGTAGCTGGGGTAGTTTCAATGCCAAACAAGCTGAGATCATTCACCATCAAGTTGGCCCCAAGCACATTCAATTTCACCGTTTTCTCGGGACTGACAATGTAGCTTTGCTGGGTCATTGGATCGGTGGCCACCGCACTGGTCACGGATATTCGATTTAACGCCAATGGGCCACTTATACCGGTGTTCATACCCGACAACAAATTCACACCATCCAGGGGCAACTGGCCCTGCGTGTTGGTGGGTAAAGCCGTACCAAGATCGTACGGCGACAAAATCAAATTACCGGTGTTACCCAAGTACAGCGGGGCATCGACATACACAGGCTTTGCAATGTCGTAACTCAAGAACAGATCGAAGCCATCAAAAACTTGCTGCCCAGGCATCAAACCCACGGCTGCATCAATATTGATTTCACCTTTGGCTTCCAAAAACAGTTCCGGATTAAAACCAGTCGATTGAGAGGAGTTTTGATCAATCAAAATGGGGGCAGCAATGGTCAAATTACCGTCGCCTGGTTGCGTACCAGTGGTGTAAATTTGGACAAAACCATTGTTTTCCAAACCAGCCACTACCGTGCTGTTCAAAAGAAATGACTCAGTGGGCGAGAAGGTTGAAGAAATATCGTCGGTGGAAAAAAATGGGCCTTGTGAGCTGTTTTCAAGGTTGAAACCACCTTGGGGAATTTGATCCACAATCGTCAAGTTAGCCGGGTCGATCAGCCACTGCCCTGCTTCCCCCTGGGCTGCTGAAGTATTCGCAGCCACATTCACTGCCAGGCTTTGCTTACCCGAGGTTTCTACCCGACCGCCATTGCCACCCAGGGCACCGCCCTTGGCTTGCACTTCAGAATCCACAGCAGTGTGGCCATCGGCCCATACCACCACTTCTCCGCCATTGCCATTGGCCGTGGCATTCGCAGAAATTTGGGTGTTGGCCTGCACCACGGTTTGCTGCGCATTGGCCAGGCTTTCATCTAGCCCTTTCCAGCCCCCACCCACATGCACTGTGCCGCCACCGGTGCCACCATCGGCAGAAATGCGTGCTCCGCTCAGCACAGCCACGCGTTGGCCGGTGATGTCAATTTCACCACCTTGGCCTTGGGTACTTTCGGCAAGCACCTGTCCGCCCACCAATGCATCACCTTGCGCGATGAACCGTATAACGCCACCTTCACCCACTTGCGCACCAGTGGCTTCAACCACGCCGCTGTTTTTCACCAAATGCGAAAACAGTGATGCATTTTTACTGATGATTTGGCCCAGATTCACTGCTTTGTCGCCGTCCTTGGAGGCAACGGTCAAGCCAATAGTAGGGTGCCTCATGTCGACAATGGTAACGCTGTGACCTGCGGCCAACAAAACCTCACCATCGGCGTGAATGATGCCGCTGTTTTCAATGCTGGGGGCCAACAGAACAATGGAGCCACCCGAGTGCGTAGTCAGTGAGCCCTGGTTGACGATGTTGCCCGCCGTACCCGCGGAGTCGTTGAAACGCAGATGTCCGTTCAGCAAATCTGTATCGGAAGCTGCCAGGGTGCTGGCCAAAAAGCCTGCGGTGTCAACCACGGCACCTTGGCCAAAAAACACTCCCGCCGGATTGATCAAAAATACTTGCCCATTGCTTTGCAAGGTGCCAAGAATTTGGGACACATCGCCACCGGTAACACGGTTAAACACCTGGCTGGCTGCATTTTGTTGAACAAACTGCGTGGTTTGCCCAACATCAATATTGAACTGTTGCCAATTCAGAATGGCACCCGGCGTATTGGTAATCTGCATCAGGTTGCCAATGGTTTGCGCGGTGGCCTGCCCAGCAACCACCGACATCCCGGTGGGGTTTGCATAAGCTGAACTGGCAATGGCCATGGCAACACCCAAAGCCACGGCCTTGCGTCGAAACTGGGTACCTGAACTGCGAACTGAGCTGCGGCTTGAAAGACGATTGGATTTCATGGTGTCTTTCCTTACAGGGAAGTGGCAAAAGTGACGTGCAACATCACATCACCATGCGGTTGAATGGGCACGCCTGACACCACCTTGGCCAGGTCGACTCGGAATTGGTGTTTGGGGGAAAATGCGAAACGCGCGCCCACACCATAGGACATTAAATGCGGCTCGACAGGTGATCCGAACACTGGGTTGTTGAACTTCAACTGAGCGGCGTCCACGAAACCAACAAACTGCAAACGCTCAAACAAAGTGCCGAAATTTTTGCTGACATTCGGGCCCATCAGCTCGAGCGACTGGCGGGTACCGCGATCTGCGGAAATAACCCGTTCTTCAAAACCACGCACGGAGTAAACACCCCCCGCACCAAACTGCTCGCCGGGAATCAAAGAGTAATCGGTGTGTTGTGCATCCAGCTGCGCGGTCAGGCGCCAGCCAGGCATCACCTGTTCAGACCAACTGGCGTTGGCTCGAATGACATCAAAATTGGCCTCGGCGGCCGGGTTGGTCATGCGGTACTGGGTGGTTGAAGTGTTACCACCGGTGACATAGTTTTTAAAGTACCCGATTTGAAAAGCCCGTTGCCGCGAATCAAGTGCCTCGGAGAGGGAATAAGACACGCCCACAGGTCTGCTTTCCAGTTCTGGAACCAAACTTGGCCCAAAACCGTTCAATTGAACCTGACTGACAAACTCTTTGATTTCGTGAGAAAAGGTAAGTCGAGCATCGAACCCGGCCAAACGATCCAGCAACTTCACCCACCGAATTGCAGCAGTGGTACCGGCACCGGCCACTGACACAGAACTGGCTCCAACGCTCAAGTTACCCGCGTCCACATTCGAATCGCTGTACGCCAATTCAAGCATGGAGCTAATGCTGTAAAACGGTACTTTGTAATTCAGGCCAAATACCTCGACATCTGACCAACGCCCCGGCGAGGTCACGTATTGAAACGAAGCCATGTGACCTTTGTTAAAGGCATTGTTGTGTTGCAAGGCCAAGCCCATGCGGAAATCACCCGTGGCATTGGTACCAGAGTTGTCCAGCGTCAAATATGCAGCCAATGGTTTTTGATCAGAAACCTGCACTTTCGCGTCCACCAAGCCTGGCTTGTCGCTGGGCTCCAGGCGTACACGGACGATTTTCGCCGGGTTGTCATTGATCAGGCGCAGGTTTTTGTCCATGTCAACGGTGTTGATCAAGGCACCGGGTTGCAATACCACCAGGCTTTCCTGAATCGACTCCGCGGTGAAATAGTCGTTACCCGCGACAGTAATCACATCCAGCCGTGCATCAACAATTTGTAACTTAAGCCGTTCGCCAGGCTTGATTTCCTGTTCAGGAATCAGCACGCGAACCACTTCATAACCCGCCTCGGCGTGCAATTGCTCAACAGCGGCGGTGGCCGTTCGCAAATCGGAAAAGGTGATTTCACGGCCTGAAAAGCCACCAAGCACAGCCATAACCTGATCACGAGGCACCAGTTCGGGGCCTAATACCTCAAAACCCGACACTGTGAAACTGGGCTCCTGGTATTCGTCGTTGCTGGACTGGGAACCCGGTGTGCTCTCAGGCGGGGTTTGCGCATGTGCAAACTGCAAATGCGAGTTGACCAACAGCACCACTGCACAGGCGACTGCGGAAAATTTGAATTTCATAGAATTGTGGTGTAACCGTTAAATGTTAAAAATCATTCCGGCCGATAGAATGCGCAGCGGCTGGCTTCCCGGATACTGCTGTAACTCTTTTTGAATCTCGTCGTGCTCTCTGGGTTTTAGATGGCTAATCCAGATTTCACATGCTGCGTTTAATTTTTGAAGCTCACCAAACAACAAACTTGGACACAAATGCTTGGCCAAATCTGCAAGCCATTTCTCCTTGTCAGGAAAAGCAGCCTCAATAAAGAAATAATCTACCTTTTTTGCGTAGTTGATAAGGGTGAATAACCGGTCTGTTTGGTGCGTATCACCTGAAAAGCACCAACCTCCTGTTGGTGTATCCAAGAAAACACCCACCGCAGGTACTGTGTGATGCACCTCTACGGTGGTAATTCGGCGCTCACCAAACACCAGTTCTTCTTCAGGCTGTATCTCAACATACTCCAGAACCGGGTTTTCTGCAGTGGGAATTTTCGAGAAATCAGGCCATATTTCCTCATTGAAAATATGTTGGCGCAAGGCCCTGATTGTGGGGAGGGTGGCATACACGCGCAGGGGACTTTTGCGGCCCACGCCCACCGTGTCGATTAGAAAGGGCAGGCCACAGATGTGGTCGAGGTGGGAATGAGTAATGAATACATGCTCAATTTGCTCGAGACGGGCAAAATCGAGCTCGCACAGGCCTGTGCCCGCATCGATCAAAATATCATTGTCGATCAGGAAGCTTGTTGTTCCTTGTCCGGGAATACCGATACTGCCGCTGCAACCCAACACCTCTACCGAAGAGTGTTTTTGCATCAAAGCCTCGTAAGAATGACGACTGCGTTGTTATGTAGTTTTGTGAAGCAAATCCAGTATATCCGGAATTGCTTTACGCCCAGCCTCGTAACCCAAGGCAACGATCTCTTCTCTGCGCTCAAACTCCATCAATCCGATTTTTTCAATGGAAGGCTGAACATACAGGTCACTGATGACTTTGGCCTGTCGTGATTTCTCAATACCGCCCAGTTCAATTACACGCATCAGCGACTTCATCATGGTCGGCATTTGTACATTACTGTCGTCTACCATGTGCGCGGTGATGTCTTCTTCAAGGCCCACGTCCACAGTGAGAATTTTTCGTGCGCCACGTGCACGCATGCAATCAACAGGCACATTGTTGACCAGTGCGCCATCCACCATCACGTGCCTGCCCGCCATGAAAGGCTCAAAAAACACTGGAATAGAGGTACTTGCGCGCACCGCCTTCCACAAAGGGCCTTGTTCAAACAAAAACTGGTTGCCTGTAGTCAAATTGCAACTGATAGCGAAAAAAGGAATGGGCTGATCTTCAATCAACGAATTGCCAAATGCATTTTGATACACCTCGTCGACTGCCTTGCTTTTCACAAAGCCATGTTTGGGTATCCAGTAGTCGGTCAGTTTGAATGGCAAACCTTTCTTGAAACTGATGGCAAGGGCCTTGTTCACATCGGCGGCCGAGCGCCCTGAGGAAATAAGCGCACCCACCAACGCGCCCATTGAGGTTCCCCCTACCGAGTCCACGACCACGCCAGCCTCCTCAAGTGCTTGAAAGAGACCGGCATGAGCGAATCCGCGGGCACCGCCACCGCCCAGCACCAAGCCCAAAGTGAGCCCTAGAATGTGCCGCGCAGCGCGTGCGTTGTCGGAATGGTGGCCACGCCGAACGTGCAACAGCTTGAACCCACTGCCAAAATTGGCGTGTATGCGCTGTACAACCGACTGCTCAACCCAGGATGCTTCGTGCACCAGCACAAACCACACCGGCAAGTCGTCATCGGCGCTTTTCAACTGGGCTTTCAACAAGTCGCAACTGCGCGAATCATTCAAGGTGCTTGCACACAGCATCACCACCATGCAATCAAGCTCTTCAATCAAGCGATCGTCCAAAGTCTCCAGAGGTTGTGTCTCAATCATTTCAACCACCCAGTCTTTGGCACTGACAGAACGCGGCGGGGTTACATCAGCAAGCTGTCTCCAGCGCCGCAACTCACAATGCCGTGCCATGGCAGACTGAAATCCTTCAACGGCCTGCATGCCAAAACCCTCAGGGCGTACAAAAGACTGAAACAAAATGAACTGGTGTTGCTTCAAGGGGCCGCTGTAGCCAAGTTCACGCTTGAAACGGGAAACAAGCATTCGGATCAGGTGGTGATACACCGAGCGACTGAACTCACCGAACTGCTCCAGGGCGGTTTGATCAATTTCAAGCAGAACACTGTCTCGGCGGGCAGAAATGGTGACTGTACGTGGCGCTTGGTCGAAAAAACCAAGCTCGCCTATCATTTCGCCGGGGAAAAAAGAAAGGGCCAGGTCTTGAAAGCCGTCCGGGCGAAAACGTTGCCCTTTCAACTGGCCTTGCAACAAGAGATAAAAATGATGACTGGGCTGACCTTGCTCGAACAACGTGTCGCCACGGGGCAAGCGAACCAGTTTTGCAAGTCGAATTAACTGCTCAGCTTCAGTGGGCTGAATTTCGAGCTTTTTGGACAAAAGCTCAACGGCATAACTCAGCTCAATAACCGGCAAGCCAGCGGGTTCGGACACAGGGACACCGTTGTAAGAATAATTTGCTTTGATGGTAGCAAACTATTGCCCCACAAAGCACCTACCCCCATGGGGCCCCTGGGATTGTTGCCACTTGTTGAAACTCAGCGATTCAGGAAACCTTTCAGTGCGTCCCTCACCTTTTCCTCGGCCTTGCCTTTCAACTCTTCTTTTTTCTCATCAATTTTGGGCTGCAACTTGGCCTTGGCCGCCTCTTTGGCCAGTTCTTTGAACTGAAGTTCCCATTGAACGCCTGTGAACGGGCCATACAGGCGAACAGGTACAGTCACCCCGTTCAAACCAGAATCAAGCGTTTTACCGCCCTGCCCTGTGCTGGTGGCCACCACCGCGGCCTTGGCCAGGTAGTCTAGCGAGTTGCTGATCAAATTCACCTGCCCTGCGCCACCAATTCGAAACAAGGGGGCCATCACATTCAAGTCATTCGAGGTAGCCACGCCATTGGCAATGTCAAAACTGACGGCCAATGAACTGAAATCTGTTTTCTGAGTGGTGTCGGTTTTTTGGGTGGCGTTGCTGCCGGTCGTCAGCAAGGATTTTGCATTTCTGAATTTCTCGGCCAGATTAATGCCTTTGATCGCACCATCCTGAAGACTCACCGAAACCTTTCCATCCAGGGCAGCTTTCATCTGGTTCACTGTGTTGCCCGTGGTGCGAATGTTGATGCCCACATTGCCCTTGCCCTCGACCATGTCTTTGTCCAGCAACGCCTTAATTACAGGTTGAACATGAACACCGGTCATGTTCTGGTTCACGGTCACCGTTTGAGTATTCGCATCCGCGGTAATCACACCCGTGGTTGAACCACCGTAAAGCTTTGCATCCAGCGGCGAAATGGTCAGTTTGCCCCCTCGCGCCACAGCCTTTGTTTTCATTTGCTGGGCCTGAATATTCGACACTTTCAATTCACCTATGTTGGCGGTGATGTCCAGATTCAGATTGCGCAGCGGGCTCAAATCAACAGGTGTGTCTTTGGATTTTTCTCCCGAGCTTGCTGCGGTCTCGGTATTGGCGTTTTTCTTGGGTGGCAACAACGCATCAATGTCCAGCTTGTCTGCATTCAGCACTGCGGTGATCGCCGGTTTGCTGAAATTTTTCACAGCCGCTTTCAAATCAAAACGGGTGGCTTCAAACTTCGAGTTCAAATCCAGCTCGGCAGTTTTTTCTGTGTTGTTCACCGCCAAACGGCCTGCCAAAGGCATGCTGGCCTGTTTTTTTGGTAATGCCGGGTCTCTCACATCCAGTTGACCCGTCAAGGCTGCCAACTCAATCAACTGGCTTTTCAAGTTCAGGCTCATGGGGCTGGCCAGCTTCAAATTCACAGTGCGTTCGCCTTCCACCATATTCACGGTGGTGTTCAAGGCTGCAGACACCGCCTGCTTCAAGTTGCCCTGCAAACTGGTTAAATCAAGTGTGGCATTGATACTGCGCGTGGGCTGCTTCAAGTCAGCCTTGAAGTTAAATGCCTCACCACGCGCCACAGTGTCGCTGAGTTCCAATGAAGGCGAGCTTAGGCTAACGTCGAATGCTCCCAAGTTGGGAAGTTGGCCTTTGGCCTTGGCATCCAGCGACTGCGCTTTAACCTCCAAGGTATTCGGGTTCACATTCAGGGTGCTGGCCTGCACATTCACATCGGCTTGCTGCTGATCCAGTTGACCCAACACGGCAAACTTCAGGTTCTCAAAATTCGCATACAGGTTTTCACCCAAACCAAACTCAAGACGGGTGTTCAAGTCGATGTTCAAATCCGCCTGCGGCTTGTTGGCCTTCACATTGCCCTTCAATGCAATGTCTGTGGGCACCCCCTGCTCAATGCGACCGCTTTGCATGGCGAAGTTGTTCAACGAGGCCTCTAACCCGGTCTGCTTGTCAGCATACGTCACATTCAGATTTTCAAGCGCAATCGAGTCCACTGAAAAATTCACGGCCTGTCCACCCTCTGCCGGGGCATCTTCCATTTCTTGCTCAACCTGATCGGTTGTTTCAGGATTGCTCAAATCATCGAAGTTGAACTTGCCATCGGCATTTTTCACCACATTCACGGTGACACCGCTGGCTTGTACCGCGTCTACCACCACCTCTGAACTTAGCAGCGGCAACAAAGCCAGTGAAATACTGACTTTGTCAGCCTTCAAAAATTGATCGGTGCTTTGGAATTCAGAAAGAGTGACGCCATTCAAATCGGCGCCAATGGAAGGGAACCACTTGAGCTGCACGGGACCCGTGAACGCCAAATCGCGTTGCTGCTTTTCCTTGACCACTGCACTGGCTTTGTTGAGCAAAGCCTGCTGGTCAATTGTGTTCACCAAAATGGCTGCGGTGGCTGCCAATACTACCGGCACACCAATCACAATGCCCACGCCCCATGCAATTGCCTTCTTCATGGCAAACCTCCTTAAACCGCGGGTTCTTCAGTCGCCTGGCTGATTTTGCTCCACACGCTTGGCCCTTTGGCCGCTTTTTCAATATCCGCCAAATAGGCCTGGTGCAGCACCAACTCCTCATCGGTGGGCTCAGGTTCCGGCAAACTCAGCGCGCTGAGTTTGATTCGCTCTACACCATCGTCATCATGACGCGCATTCAGATCGATCACCAGGCTGTCTTGCCCGCGGGTCATCGCCAAATAAACTTCCGCCAGAATTTGCGAGTCCAGCAGCGCCCCGTGCAGCTGACGGTGTGCGTTATTAACCCCAAGGCGGTCACACAGCGCATCCAGGTTGTTGCGTTTGCCGGGAAACATTTCACGCGCCATGCCCAGGGAATCGATTACGCCGTCCACATAGTCGGCCATCTTGCCCAAGCCCAGGCGTTCAAGTTCTCCATCCAGAAAACCGATATCGAATGATGCGTTGTGAATGATCAGGGTACTGCCCTGCACAAAATCAAGAAAATCTTTGGCGATTTGCTTGAATTTCGGCTTGTCGGCCAGCATTTCATCAGAAATACCGTGCACCTGGAATGCACCCTCATCAACCTCACGCTCGGGGTTGATGTATTGGTGAAAATGATGGTCAGTCACCTGCCGACCATTCACTTCAATACACCCAATCTCGATGATGCGGTGACCCTGCCTAACTTCCAGGCCGGTTGTTTCAGTATCCAGTACTACATATCTCATTGTTTCATCGCCTTTTCTACACCAAGGTTTGCCAAGGCATCGGCCTTCTCGTTGCCGGGGTTGCCAGAATGGCCCTTCACCCAGTGCCAGCGTACCAAATGACGAACACTGGCCTCATCGAGTATTTGCCACAAGTCGGCGTTTTTCACCGGCTTTTTGTCCGAGGTTTTCCATCCGTTCATCTTCCACTTTGGCATCCACTCCAGTACACCTTTACGCACGTACTGCGAATCGGTGTACACGTCGATGCTGCAACGCTTCTTTAAAGCATTCAACCCTTCAATAACAGCGGTCAATTCCATGCGGTTGTTGGTGGTGTTCAACTCTCCGCCGCACAATTCCTTGGCATGCTCACCCGATTGCAAGTACACACCCCAACCGCCTGGCCCCGGGTTGCCCTTGCAAGCCCCGTCGGCATACATCACGACGCTGGCAATTCTTTGTTCAGTCACTATTAATCCTGTTGGCCTTATCCACGGTCGCCTATTGTAGGTGTTTTATTCAGCGCCTTATTGGCAACAGGTTTTAGTTGGCGCGCTGATACTTTCTTGTCTTTAAAAGCCGGGCCAATCAAGCGCATGCCGCGCACTCTTTTGACTGCACATACAAAATAGACTGCGCCACATACTGGCCACCAGCGATCACCCGCATGCTCCATGAAACCCATCCGGCTTAAACCACTTTCAGTGAATGCCGGAAAACGGTAACAACCAAAACGGCCAAACTCGGGTTCACAGGACAACAGTTTCAACCAGTCCTTCAGTCGGCTTAAATGGATCGGCCCACAACCTTCCGGCCACACGGGTGCCCAGCGTTTCAGGGCCGCATGGCGAAGGCCCCACAGCGACATCGGGTTGAAACCGGTAATGACCACCCGCCCTTCCGGCATCAACACGCGCTCAACTTCCCGCAACAGCTGGTGCGGATCCTCAGAGAATTCAAGCACATGGGGCAACACAATCATGTCCAGCGACTGGCTCTCGAAAGGCAACTCTTCAAACTCGGCAAAGCAATCGGGCGTGATCATTTCCACCCCATCGGGTTTGCTGGCCACCAAGCCCTGCTGCACATAGGCCTTGTGGGGAATGCGGCTTTCTTTCAGACCATCCACTAGCCGAGTACCCAATTGCACGGCCCGGAAACCAAACAGGTCGGGTACCACAGAATCAATCCACGCCTGTTCACGACTTGTGAAGTACCGGCCCGCTGGCGTGTTCAACCAGGCATCGAGTGCTAACATTTGGGCTTGTTGTGTACTCAAGTCGTTCAGGGGTTCAGATGGAATCATTCAAGTCTTCTCAAGTGTCGAATTGGTCGGTCTATGGCATCCCGGCCTTTCAGGACAACTACCTGTGGGCGATTGTTCATGAACCCAGCAAGGCCTGTATGGTGGTAGACCCGGGTTGCAGCAAGTCAGTTCAAGATTTTCTGGATTCTCGTGGTTACCATCTTAGCGGTATTTTGGTCACCCATCACCACATGGACCACATAGGGGGAATTGATGCGCTCCTGAGCAAAGCCGCAAAGGACTTGCCAGTGTACGGCCCGGCCAGTGGAAGGGTTGCACAGGTAAATCGGCCTGTGCGGGAAGGTAACGCCGTGGATGTACACTGCCTGATTGCCCGGGTTTTTGAAGTTCCGGGCCACACGATAGACCACTTGGCCTATGTCATTGAGTTGAAAGACACCATGAACAGTGAAGAAGTGTGGATGTTTTCAGGTGACACCTTGTTCTCGGGCGGTTGTGGGCGCCTGTTTGAAGGCAGCGCTGAACAAATGTTTGAATCCCTTCAAAAACTCAATCAATTTCCGGCAAACACCCGTGTTTTCTGCGCGCATGAGTACACCGAATCGAATCTGCGGTTCGCCAGGGCCTATTCACCCGACTCCAAAAATATTGAAGCACGAGAAATTGAAGTCCGAAGAATTCGGGAGGCAGGCTTAAGCACTATTCCGACAACGCTCGGTGTTGAGCGGCTCAGCAATTTGTTCATCAATGCTACAAATCCCATTGAATTCAAACAAATACGCACAGCAAAAGACAATTTCTAATTGCGATAACCAGTTAACATTTTTTTACAAATACACCTGTTTAAAATAATTCAAGTGGTATCACTCGGGCTGGGGCATGGGTCAACTCTCGATTGACCTACACAAAACTTCAACATAGGATGCATTTTCGTTTCGCTCTTTGCCCTGCCCGGCAACCAAGCCCTTTGAAACCCGACTCGTTCAAAAATGGAATCAAGCAATTTGCCAAAGTGGCCATTTTGGCGGGCATCGCCGTTGGACCCGGCCCCACTTGGGCCAATGCGCAACAGGCCGACATTGCACTAAACGCGGAAAACGAAGAAGTACAGCTGTTCGGCCTGGTGGCACCCAACCCGGGCCTCGAACTGAAAATGTCCGGACCCTACGACTTGATTACGCTGGACTTTGCCGAAGAAGCTGGTGATGTGTGGGCTGATATACGAAAGGGTTTTTCGGTGCCTGACCTGGAAACGCAGGCAGTGCGAGTTCGCGAACGCGCCTTGCTGAAAAACAAGCGCATGGTGAACAACATGTTGCAGCGTTCCGAACCCTACATTTACTTCATCGCCCAGGAATGTGCAAAACGTGGCATGCCGTCTGAACTGGCCTTGCTGCCATTTATCGAAAGCCAGTTCAACCCGCATGCACGCTCACCTTCAGCCGCTGAGGGTTTGTGGCAGTTTATTCCCAGCACGGGACGTCAATTTGACCTGAAACAAAACAAATGGGTTGATGAACGACGGGATCTGGTGGCCTCCACCCGCGCTGCACTGGACTACCTTACGTATCTTTACGACATGCATGGCGATTGGCACCTGGCTTTGCTTTCTTACAACTGGGGCGAAGGTTCGGTACTCAGGGCCGTTAAAAAAGCACAGGAAGCAGGGCTTGAACCCACACTGGACAACCTTGAGTTGCCCCTTGAAACGAAACATTACCTACCAAAACTACAAGCGTTGAAAAACCTGATTCAAAGCCCGGAACGTTTCGGCCTGACTTTGCCCAAGTTTCCAAACAAACCTTACTTTGCCGAAATCAAACGCAGCGCCGATGTTGACCTTCGGGAGATTGCCCGCCTGGCGGGCGTTGAACTGGAGTTGATTCGCAAACTGAACCCGGGTTTGAATCAACCAGTTTTGTATGCTGCCCACAGCAATACCCTGCTGGTGCCGGTTGAATACAGCGCAAAAATTCAGGCCAGCCTGAAACAATACAAACCGTCAAACCCCCAGCGCAGCTACACGGTAAAAAAAGGCGACACCTTGGGAGAAATAGCCCAACGCTTTGATGTGAGCGTGAAAGCCATACAAAGGCTCAACGGACTGGGCAAGAAGAAGCTGATCAAACCTGGCATGAACTTGAGTATTCCAAACACACCAAAGCTGGACAGTTGGGAATCCTGAGGCGGTTAGAGTACCGGTGCCGCATCAATCAACTGACGGGTATAAGCATGCTGGGGGTTGGCAAACAACTGTTCAGCCGAACCGCGCTCCACCACATCGCCATGCCTTAGCACCACCACTTCATCGGCCAGGTACTGAACCACCGCCAGGTTGTGGGTAATAAACAGCATGGCCACACCGGTTTCTGTTTGCAGGCGTTTCAGCAAATTCAATATTTGAGCCTGAACTGACACATCCAGCGCTGAAGTGGGTTCATCGCAAATCAAAATTCTGGGCTCTGAAACCAATGCACGGGCAATCGCAATGCGCTGGCGCTGACCACCCGAAAATTCATGCGGAAAACGAGCAAGGGCTTCTTCGGGCATGCTGACTTGGTCAATCACTTTCAGCACACGAGCCTTGCGAGCAGTCGCATCCAGATCGGGGCGCAAACTGAGCAATGGCTCTTCCAGAATTTCAGCAATTCGATGGCGAGGATTCAGCGAAGCAAAAGGGTCTTGGAATACAAACTGAATTTTTGAACGCCAGCCCTCGGGGCCGCGCTCTGCCCATTGGCGAAGGGGCCTGCTGTCCATCAGCACATCACCATCCACTTTCGCATTGCTGCCCAACAAACCCAGCAAGGCGCGGGCCGCTGTGGTTTTACCAGAACCCGATTCGCCCACCAAAGCCACAGTGCGGCCTTGCAACAAAGTGATGTCGAGCTTGTTCAGCACTGGCTTGAAATGCTTACGCAGCAAACCACCTTTTTCGGGATAAGCCACCGACAAAGACACCGTTTGCAACACCACCTTCGAAGTTGCGCCTGAAAAACTGCCGCCCACCGAGTTCACACCACCTGCGCCAGGCTTTGTGAACGACAGATCGGCATGGTAAAAACAACGCACGGTATGGGTTTGTGTGGCCGCAAGCAATTGTGGTGTGCTTTGGCTGCAATTTTCTTGCGCGTGCAGGCAACGGGCCGCAAACCGGCAACCAGGTTTGGGATTCACCAGCGATGGAACACGCCCTTCAAGCGCATACAAAGCTTGCCCACGCTGGGCTTGACTGGGCAAGGACTTCACCAGTGCATGCGCATAAGGGTGGCGTGGTGCAGCAAAAAACTCTGCGGTGCTGGCTTTCTCAACCAGTTGGCCAGCGTACATCAGCCCCACCGTGTCTGCCATTTGCTTCACAATCGCCAGGTCATGCGTAATCAGCAGCATGGCCATGCCCTGCTCGCGCTGCAGGGTTTTCAATAAATCAAGTACTTGCGCCTGAATGGACACATCCAGTGCGGTGGTGGGTTCGTCCGCAATCAGCAAGTCAGGCTTGACACTCAAGGCCATGGCGATCATGACACGCTGTTTTTGGCCGCCCGACATTTCAAAGGGATACTGCTGCAATCGCTTTTTGGGCTCGGGAATGCCCACGCGGCCCAGCCACTCTTCGGCCTCTTTCAATGCTTGTGCCTTGTTGACCCCAGTGTGCAAACAAATAATTTCGGTCAACTGGTCGCCCACGGTCATCACCGGGTTCAAGCTTGTGCCCGGTTCCTGAAAAATCATGGCAATACGTTTGCCACGCAGGGTGCGCATGGCGGTTTCACTGATACGCAACACATCGGTGCCAGCTTGACTGGCCTCGCTTAATTTCACCTGCCCTGCAACAATTGCGCCGCTGTCGGGTAACAGGCGAGCTATGCTGAGTGCGGTCATTGACTTGCCACAACCTGATTCACCCACCAGGGCGAAAGTTTGGCCTTTTTCAATGGCCAGTGAAATGTCGTCGAGTGCATGTACCCAACCGGCCTCGCTGGCCAATCGGGTAGTCAGTCCATGGATGTCGAGCAAACTCATACGCTTACACCCTTACCAAAGATTGTTTCAACTGGCGCGCGCGCGGATCGAACGCATCGCGTACGGCGTCGGCAAACAGGTTGGCCGACAGCACCAACAACAGCATGAATACGAAGGCGGCCACCAAGCTCCACCACACAACAGGTTCCCGGCTTAGCTCCAGCCTTGCCGCATTGATCATGGTGCCGTAACTGAAGGTGCTGGGGTCTACGCCCACACCCACATAACTCAGCACTGCCTCGGCCAGTACCAGGCCAGAAAAATCCATCACCATGGCAATCAAAATCAGGTGCATCAAATTGGGCAACAAATGCGAGAACAGAATTTTCACGCTGGATACGCCACTGGCCCGGGCAGCAAGAATGTAATCTTGCTCACGCATTTTCAACACTTCGCCGCGAATTAACCTGGCCAATCCAGTCCAGCTGGTGAGCCCCAAAATTGCACACAGGAAAAACAGGCGCAGGTCTGCTTTTTCGATTGATGATGCAAAGGCCTCTGGATTGGCATCCAGGGCCACCTGCAACATCAAGACCGTGGCGGCAATCAACAACACCGATGGAATTGAATTCAGCGTGGTGTAGATGTACTGAATAATGTCATCAACCCAACCGCGGAAATAACCCGCCGCCAACCCCATTGCAATGCCCACCGGCAGTGTAAGCAAGGTGGTCAGCAAACCTATCAGCATGGCGGTGCGCAGCCCTTTCAAGGCAATGTAAAACACGTCTACGCCCACTTTGTCGGTTCCCAGCACGTGGTAGGCCTCGGCCCATTTCCAGACAACGCCACCCACAATACAAAGTACAAATAAAGTCCACACAACTGCTTGGTAGGCGCCACTGCCTGTAAACACGGTGATGCTGTTTTGATGATCCACGGGCACCATGGCCCGGCGGATCACCCACAACGCTGCCAGGAAAAATGCCCACAGCACGGCACCGCCCAAAGCGCCTTGGTAAGCGCGCTTGAGCAGATCTTGCCCCTTCATGCTTTCATCGCTCAAATGCGCGCCGCCAAACTGCAAACGGGCGTAATCACGCACCGGCTTGCCATCGACTTCCATGGTTTCCTTGCTCAGGGAGCGGGTGGCCAAAGGCGCTGAATAAGACTTTTCACGTTCATAGGCCAAAGGACCCAGGGCAACGTCGAGTACGGAAATGATCGGGCTGGCATAACGGCTTTGCTGCTCGGCATTCAGGCGAAGGTGCACACTGTCGAGCAGGGTAATCACCACCGCCAACAACAACACCACCAAACTGGCACTGGCAATTTTCGATTGAAAAACCAAACCCCATGAGGCGCGGGAAAGCGGGTTCTTGATCACGCTTCGGGCATAGGCCAACACGCCAAATACCAGCAGCCAGATCAACACATCGGTAAGCAATAAGGTAGGCATCATGTGGCTGGCGCTCCTTATGCCAAACGAACCCGAGGGTCCGCGATGGTGTAAGCAATGTCAGTCAAAATCAAACCCACCAAATAAAGCACCGAACCAATGAACACCATGGCACGCACAATTGCAAAATCTTGCGACTGAATGGCCTCGATGGTGTAGCTGCCCAAGCCCGGGATACCGAAGAAAGACTCAGAGATTAATGAACCCATGAACAGGAGTGGTATGACTGTGACCGAACCAGTCAGAATTGGAATTAGACCATTGCGCAATACATGGCGACCAAGCACCTGAACTTCAGACAAGCCCTTGGCACGCGCAGTGCGTACATAGTCTTTGTTGATTTCTTCAAGGAAAATGGTGCGGTACCAGCGCGTACCGCCACCCAAACCACTGACCACGCCAATGATGACCGGCAATATCAAAAAGCGCCACGCATCCACGCCCGAGTCGTAACCGGAAATTGGCACCAGCGCCAGCGTTTTGGAAAACAGGTACTGCCCGCCAATGATGTAAAACAAACCTGAAATGGACATGGCCAGCACGCACAACACCACACCAGTCAAATCAAGGTAGGTGCCACGGAAAAATGTCAGCAGCAGTGACAGCACAATGTTCAGGAACAGACCCAGCACAAACACGGGAACAGCCAAAGCCAGGCTGGGCCCTGCACGCTTTACGATTTCATTGGCGATGTTGCGACCATCGTCGGAACTGCCAAATTCACCCACGAACATGGGCACCGACTTTTGAAAGAAAATCGTTTCAGTGAGTTTGTCAGAGCCTGGCGCTTCGCTGTTGATCAGCAAAGGCAAATCGTATCCTTTTTCACGTTTCCATTGATCCACCGACTCTTGCGCAACCCGCTTGCCGCCAAGGGCCAAACGGGCCATGTCGTCGGGGCTGTTCACCTGAAAAAACAAAACGAAAGTGATCAGGTTCACACCCAACAATACCAACAAGCCGTACAGCACACGGCGTAGCAGATAATTGCCCATCAGCGCTTGCCCCCTGTGCTGCTTGCCACGGTGACGGCCAAATCTTCGCGAATACCCATGGCCTGCTCACGGCGCTTCCATGCGGCCCAAGCGGGCCATATGAACAGGGCCAGTGCTAACAACAACACCGGGATTGGCCACCACTCTGGCTGGTTCCATTCCTTTCGGGCGGCATCGCGTTTGGCAGTGTCAATTGTTTTGTATTTGATGCTGTTGCGGGCCAGGTCGTTGGGTTTCACGTTGCCATACCATTCGTGAATCAAGCCAAACTGTTGGGGCACAAAGGCAAACAACCAAGGCACATCGTCTTGAACCAGGTCGGTCATCTGCGAAATGATCGCGGCACGCTCTTCATTGTTGGGCATGGTTTTCATGCGCTCAAACATGGCGTCGTACTGGGCATTCGAGTAATTGGAGGCATTCTCACCTGAAGTTTTGGCACGACTGTTGGGGCCATAAAGCAAGAATAAAAAGTTTTCCGGATCGGGGTAATCGGCATTCCAGCCAAGGAAGAAAATTTGTGCATTGCCCTTTCGGATTTTTTCCTGAAATCGATTCCAGTCGGTGGCACGAATATCCAATTGAATGTTCAGCTTGGCGAACTGCTTGCGGTACCAATCGAAGCGGGCTTTGTCACCCGGGCCACCGCCTGTTGTATCGAGCGCCAAGGTTAAAGGTTGCCCTGTTTTTGGGTCAATTCCATTGTCATAACCTGCTTGTTTTAACAAGGCCAAAGCATCTTCAACCGGTTTACGCACTGGCTTGCCATCAACAATGTTGTACACCTGCGTGTTATAGCCTGCCTCACCTTCTTCGAAGCCAAACAAGCCAGGTGGCACTGGTCCGTGTGCGGGTACAGCTCGACCGTTGGTGAAAATTTGCGAGAACTCTTCCCAATCCATGGCAATTGCAATGGCTTGGCGAAGCAATTTGGCACGGCGCGCCTCTTCGGCGGAGCTGCCCGGTCCCACCACGGGATCCAGCCAATTGAAACCCAGATAAAACATGCTGGTGGACAATGATGTTTCCAGACGAATGCCCTTTTCCGCCATGTCCGGGGTTAAAGCTGCATCGCCATCGGCGCTGGCACGAATGGCCTGATCAAAGGTGTCTGCACTGACCCCAGAGGTGTCGTAATAGCCCTGCAGAAACTTGTTCCAGTAAGGAATGCCCTCTTTCTCGCGCGTGAACACCACTCGATCGATAAAGGGCATTGTTTTGCCGGCATCGGCCAACAGGCCTTTGGCCTTGTCGCCGGGCTCACCCTCTGATGGATACGGCTCACCGCGGTGGTTCGGGTTGCTCGACAACACCATGCGGGAATTCGGATCATTTTCAGTCAACATGTAAGCACCCGTGCCCACAGGCCACCAATCCAGCACCAGGTTGTTTTCTATAAAACCTTTTTGACTGTAGAACGCATCAGCTTCCCAGGGAATGGGTGCAAAAAAAGGCATGGCCAGCCAGTAAATAAACTGGGGGTATTTGCCGTTCACGCGAATTTCAAGTGTGTGGTCGTCCAGCGCTTTGGCACCAGGCAAATCAAATTCACGCAGATCAAGCCAGGGCAAGTCAGCTGTGGCAGGCGGAAAGGCACCGCCGGTTTCTTTCTGGATTTTCTCTTTCAGCGCTTTGTCGTGTTCTTGCAGGGTTTTTGACAAGTCCCCCAAGCCTTCCACGTAATCGCCCATGTGCCCCAGAATTGGAGATACGATTCGCGAGCTTGCAAGCCGCTTGATTTCATACACATAGTCGTGCGCCGTTAATTCGCGCGTGCCCTGCTGCTCAAACTGCAAGGGGCTGCTGTATTTGCGGGCTTCTTCGCCGAGCTGGTGGTACAAAAAATTGCCCTGGGCATCTTTCGCAAAAGCCGGGTGCGGTTGATATTGAATGCCAGGCTTTAATTGAATGGTATAAACGCTGGTCCTCACCGCGTTCAGCGGCGCGTCATCGGGCAATTCGTTGCCCGCCTCATCCAGGTAAACCGGTACAGGCATGGCCGCAGCAGCCAAGGGCTCTAGCTGATAGGGCCGTTTCAGGTAGTGGTACTGAAACAGCGGCTCGTAAATTTGGTAAGTGAATTCCGCTTCGTCGGAGGTGTAAGACTGCGCTGGATCCAGATGCTTGGGGCGTGCCGTGAAGGCGGTGTAAAGGGTGTTGAGCTTTTTGTCTTCCGCAGTTTCAACGTAAGGATTGTTGGGCGCCTTGCCACATGCAGCGAGCGACAGGCACAAAGCCACCGCCACTGCGAAACTGCCTGTAATGCGACCGAAAACTGCCAAAAAACCACCCTCGCACTGTTGTTTTTTTAGATGGCTTTATTTAACCACGCCAAACACGCTCCGGACCAGTGTCAGCGTGAATCCAGCCACCTTTTGC
>Ga0308009_10000280_pt1 | contig 41274 bp, 36 predicted proteins | sample Neamet127_FD_203134 | JGI IMG/M metagenome (GOLD analysis project Ga0308009, IMG submission 203134) | Marine microbial communities from water near the shore, Antarctic Ocean - #127 | ecosystem: Environmental > Aquatic > Marine > Unclassified | place: Southern Ocean | collected 2014-07-24 | reverse complement strand
AGTACCAAGACATCGGTCAAAGGCCTGGCCGAGGCTTCGCTCAATGCCGGCGCGCTGGAGCGCCTGGCCCGGCTCAAGGCCTGGCGTGCCGAAGTGGCGCGCGAACACAACCTGCCGGCCTTTGTGATCTTTCACGACGCGACCCTGCGCGCGATTGCCGAACGCGCGCCGCAGACCCTGACCGACCTGGAAGGCATCAGCGGCATTGGCGTCAAAAAACTCGAAGCCTACGGCAACAAGGTGCTGCGCGTCTGCAATGCGGACTCTTGATCAAATTGGGCTGTAGCCTATGGCCATCATGGGTTCTTAGCTATTAAATCAATAGCGACCGAGGCGCCGGTGTGGCGTCCGAACGCCAGCCACCCTGGCACGGCCCCCCGCCGGTCAAGCCGGCAGCCCCGGCAATCTGCCGGTGGCCCTGCTCAAAAATGCCTGCTGCACAATACGCCCCTGTGGGAGCCGCTAACAAGTTGACCGCCCGACGAGCGCTCGTCGCCTTTGCCAAGGCTGTGCTGGCAATGCTTTGCTTGCAGGCCAGCCTGTTGTCCGTGCCCGCCGCTGCCGCCGAGCTGTTGACCCTGGGTAGCCACCCCGGCCCCGTCAGCATGGTGGCCGCGCTGGATAGCTGGTTGGATGCCAGCAGCCAGGCCTCTGTAGACAAGGTGGAGGCGGGCGCGCTGTCGCTGGGGTTTACGCCGCTGCTTGCCGGCAAGCCGCAGGTGCTGGACAACGCCGCGCTCTGGCTGCGCTTTGACGCCGTGATCACCGACCCGCGCTTTCACTGGAAGCTGGAGTTGCCGATGTCTGGCGTGGACAAAATCAGCCTGTATTACCGCGACAGTCTCGGGCGCTGGGTGGTGCAGCAGGCGGGCGACACCCTGCCCATGAGCGCATGGCCGCTGCCGGGGCGCTTTCCGGCGCTGTCGCTGAGCACCGCGCAAGGGCAGTCCGTTCGTTACTACCTGCGCATCGAACACGCGCGTGTGCCTTTCTCGGCCATTCCGCGCGCAGTGGCCGATTCGCAACTCACCGCAATGCGCCAGCTTGACCATGTGCTGCTGGGCGCCTACTTCGGGCTCGCCTTTCTGGTCAGCCTGCTCGCGGTGATCAACGCCATGGCTTACCGTGACTGGGGTTTTGCGAGTTACGCGCTTTATGTGGGCACCTTTGCGGGCTCGCAGGCCGCCTTCACCGGCTTGGCCGGCCTGTACCTCTGGCCGGAAACGCCGGCACTGAACAACCCGGCCCTGTTTGCGCTGCCGCTGGCAGCGGCCGCCACCGCAATGTTGTTTGTACGCACGGTCACCACACCCAAGCGCTTCTTCCGCGCGCTGGACTGGTTGTTGATGGCCATGTTTGGCCTGCTGCTGAGCATCGCGCTGATCGACGGCACCATCCCGACGCCCGAGAGTTTTGCGGTGGCCAATGTGCTCGTGAGTGCCGGCATTTTGGTGCTGCTGCTGGTGGTCGGTGTGTCCTTGTTCGAGGGTGACCGGCACGCGCGCTGGATCGCGCTGGGTTTTCTGCCCATCATCGTCGCCACGCTGTTTCCGCTGGGGCGCAACCTGGGCCTGCTCAGCGCCAGTTTCTTGACCGAAAACGCTTTGCTGCTGGGCTCGGCGCTGGAGGCACCGATTCTGTTTTACGGCCTGCTGCGCCGCGTGACGCAGCGGCGCGAATCCGAAACCCGGGCCTCCGCCTTGCGCACCACCGATCCGCTGACCGGGCTGGGCTCGGCCCGGGTGTTGGTTGGCAAACTGCGCCAGGCCCTCGACACGGCCGGGCGTTATCAGCAACCCTGCGCGTTGCTGCTGATCAACCTGAGCAACTTCGCCGCCTTGCAGCAACAGCATGGCCGCGAGACCAGCGACCGCGCGATGGTGATGGCCGCCTCGCGCATACGCGCGGTGGCGCAGACCACCGACACCGTGGCCCGCGTCGGCGACAGCCAGTTTGCGCTGCTGATGGAAGGGCCGATGACCAGCGACTCGGTCAACGACGTGGCGACCAAAATCCTGGCCAGCGGTTTGCGCCCGTCGCGCGAGTTGCCGGACGCCGACCCGCTGGTCTTTCACATCGCGATTGGCTACATGGCGCAACCCGCTCAGCTGGCAAAGTCAGAGGCGCAGTTGTATCTGAGCCAGATGCTGCAGGCGGTCAAGGACATGAACGACGGTTCGCGCAAAGCGATTCGCATGATCCCGCTTTAGGAGTCTGGGCGGTAGAAGGCGTCGAAGCGAAAAGTGGCCCCGGCGAGGACAGTTTTTGCCGGGTTTGCAGCGCCATAGCCGCAGCTATGGGGCAAAAAGCCGGTGAAAAATGGACCGTCGCGGCCGCTTTGCAGCCGACGTTCCTTCTGCCGCCCAGGCTCCGAGAGGCGGCGGCGGGCCTTTACAACATCTTCAGCAGGTTCCGAATGATCGCCTGCGCATACAAACTGGCCACGTCTTTGACAAAGGCCGGGAAGTCCACATGCGCGGTGTCATCGGCACGGTCGGAGATCGTGCGAACAGCCGCAAACGGCAGGCCATAGTCAAAGCACACTTGCGCCACCGCCGCCCCTTCCATCTCCACCGCCAGCACCGCATGCCCGCCCTGCCCCAGCGCCGAGCGCAAGGACCGCGACTCGGCTGCGCCGGAGACAAAACGGTCACCGCTGGCCACCAGGCCGTGATGCAACAAGGTCTTGGCCGGCAGGGCCAGGCTGTCGAGCCCGGCGCGGCTGGCCCGTACCAGCAAGGCCGTCAGCGCCTCGTCACAGACGAATCGGCTCTGGCCGTAGAGCGGCACCTCGTAACGCGGAAAAATCGGCGAGGCATCCATGTCGTGCTGCACAAAAGCGCTGGCCACCACCACGTCGCCGACATACACGCCTTCACCCAGGCCGCCGGCCACGCCGGTGAACACAATGCGGCCCACCTTGAAACGCTCGATCAGCGCCACAGTGGTGGTGGCGGCCGCCACCTTGCCAATGCGCGACAGCGCCAGCACCACCGGCTGGCCATGCAGCCGGCCGTGCCAGAAGTCGCGGCCTGCGTGGCGAATTTTGTGCGGCTGCTCAAGCAGTTCAAGCAGACCCTGTTGCTCTTCGGCCAGGGCACTGAGGATGGCGGTCGTCATGGACGGGCAGAGGACTTGTCATCCCGGACTGAGCCTGTCCCGGACTTGATCCGGGAATCCGGGATCCATGCTGGCACCACGCAACTTGACGGGTCAGCGCGGCATGGATTGCGGGTCAAGCCCGCAATGACAGGTGCGGCCTTATTTTTTGTCGCGCAACTCGCGGCGCAAGATTTTGCCGACCGGTGTTTTTGGCAACTCGGCGCGGAACTCGACCACCTTGGGCTGTTTGTAGCCAGTGAGGTTGGTCTTGCAGAACTCGCGCACCTGGGCTTCTGTCAGGTCCGGGTTTTTCTTGACAATGACCAGCTTGACGGCTTCGCCCGACTTGTCATCGGCCACACCGACGCAGGCGCATTCCATCACGCCAGGCATGCCGCCCACCACGTCTTCGACCTCGTTCGGGTAGACATTGAAACCGCTGACCAGAATCATGTCTTTCTTGCGGTCCACGATCTTGAAGAAACCGCGCTCGTCAACAATGCCGATGTCACCCGACTTGAAGTAGCCGTCGGGCGTCATGACCTTGGCGGTTTCATCCGGACGCTGCCAGTACCCGGCCATCACTTGCGGACCCTTGATGGCGATCTCACCGGGCTGGCCGTTGGGCACCTCGTTGCCATCGTCGTCGAGCAGCTTGAACCAGGTGCCCGGAATCGGCACGCCGATGGTGCCGGTGAAGGCCTTGCTGTTGGTCGGGTTGCAGCTCGCCGACGGCGAGGTCTCCGACAGGCCGTAACCTTCGCAGATCGGGCAGCCGGTTTTTTCCAGCCAGAGCTTGGCCACTGCACTCGTGACCGCCATGCCGCCGCCGAGAGACACCTTCAGGTGCGACCAGTCCACGGTGTTGAAGTCGGGGTGGTTGGCCAGGCCATTGAACAAGGTGTTGACCGCTGGAAAGCTGTGAATCTTGTGTTTGGCCAGCTCCTTGAGCACCGCTGGCAGGTCGCGCGGGTTCGGAATCAAAATGTTTTTGCCACCAGTACGCATGCCCAGCATCATGTTCACGGTGAAGGCAAAGATGTGATACAGCGGCAGCGCGCAGACATAGGTCGGCTGCACACCGGCCTCCATGCTGGCCATGGCCGGACCGTTCCAGGCTTCGGACTGCAACACGTTGGCAATCACATTGCGGTGCAGCAGCACCGCACCCTTGGAGACGCCGGTGGTGCCGCCGGTGTATTGCAACACCGCCACATCATCGGGTTTGAGATCGGGCCGCTTGAGCGTGCCGCGTGTGCCGCGCGCCACGGCGTCGTTGAAACGCACGGCATTCGGCAGGTTGAAGGCCGGCACCATCTTCTTGACATTGCGCACCACGTAATTGACCAGCGCGCCCTTGAGCATGCCGAGCTGGTCGCCCATGGCGCTGAGCACCACATGTTTGACCGGCGTGTTGGCAATGCACTGCTCCAGCGTGTTGGCGAAGTTCTCGATGATGACAATCGCCTTGGCGCCCGAGTCCTTGAGCTGGTGTTCGAGCTCGCGCGGGGTGTACAGCGGGTTGACGTTGACCACCACATAACCGGCGCGCAGGATGGCGGCCACCGTGATCGGGTACTGCGGCACGTTGGGCATCATGATGGCAACACGGTCGCCCTTGGCCAGGCCCAGGCCCTGCAGGTAGGCGGCAAAAGCCTGCGACAGGCTGTCGGTCTGGCCGAAAGTCACCTCTTTGCCCATGAAGCTGTAGGCCACCGCCGAAGCATTTTTGGCGAAGCTTTCTTCCATCAATGCAACGAGGGAGCTGTATTGGGAGATGTCAACGTCGGCGGGCACGCCCGGTGGATAGGCGCTCAGCCAAGGGCGGTCAGCGGTGGATGTATTCATGTTTGTCTTCTCCAGATGACGATTTAACAACTGCCACGAATTTTCATGGCGCCACCCTCTGCGGGGTTATTGCGTTTTCCCTAGGAAACAGCAGAAATCAGGAGGGCAAGCCCTCTAATTTTTGTTTTTCAGCCGACAAAAAGTCGTCCCCGCCCGGCTTCTCACTCAATGGCCTTGCCCATGTCCTCAATGACTTTTTTGGCATCGCCAAACACCATCATGGTTTTGTCCATGTAGAACAGCTCGTTGTCCAGGCCGGCATAACCTGCCGCCATCGAGCGTTTGTTGACGATGACGGTCTTGGCCTTGTAGGCCTCCAGAATCGGCATGCCGTAAATCGCGCTGCCCTTGACGTGGGCCGCAGGGTTGACCACATCGTTGGCGCCCAGAATGATGGCGACGTCGGCCTGGCCAAACTCGGCGTTGATGTCTTCCATCTCGAACACCTGGTCGTACGGCACCTCGGCCTCGGCCAGCAACACATTCATGTGGCCGGGCATGCGGCCGGCCACTGGGTGGATCGCGTACTTGACGTTGACACCCCGGTCGATCAGCTTTTGCGCCAGCTCCTTGACCGAATGCTGCGCGCGTGCGACCGCCAGGCCGTAACCCGGCACGATGATCACGGTTTCGGCATTGCCCAAAATGAAAGCCGCGTCGTCCGCCGAGCCCGACTTGACCGGGCGCTGCTCCTTGGCACCACCAACTACCGCACCGGCCTCGCCACCGAAGCCGCCGAGGATCACGTTGAAGAAAGAGCGGTTCATCGCCTTGCACATGATGTAGGACAGGATGGCGCCCGACGATCCGACCAGCGAACCGGCGACGATCAGCATGGCGTTGTTCAGCGAGAAGCCGATGCCGGCCGCAGCCCAGCCCGAATAGCTGTTGAGCATGGACACCACCACTGGCATGTCGGCGCCGCCAATCGGGATGATGATCAGCACGCCCAGCACAAAAGACAGCGCCAACATCGCAAAAAACGCGGTCCAGTTGCCGGTGAACATGAACACCAGGCCCAGCGCCAAGGTGGCGATGCCCAGCACCAGGTTCAGCATGTGCTGGCCAGAAAACGTGACCGGCGCGCCCTGGAACAGGCGGAACTTGTACTTGCCGCTGAGCTTGCCAAAGGCAATCACCGAGCCGCTGAAGGTGATGGCGCCAATGGCCGCACCGAGGAAGAGCTCAAGCCGGTTGCCCGCCGGAATCGCTGCTGTGCCCAGACCCCGCGCGACGATGCCAAACGCGTCAGGCTCGGCCATCGCCGCCACGGCAATAAACACCGCCGCCAGGCCAATCATGCTGTGCATGAAGGCCACCAGCTCGGGCATCTTGGTCATCTCGACGCGTTTGGCCATGAGGGTGCCGGCGGTGCCGCCGACCAGCAGTGCGCCCAGCACGTAGACCATGCCGACGGCCTTGCCGCCGGAAATTTCCACGATCAGGGCGCCGGTGGTCAGGACGGCAATCGCCATGCCGACCATGCCGAACAGGTTGCCGCGAATCGAGGTGGTCGGGTGCGACAGGCCCTTGAGCGCCTGGATGAAACAGACGGAAGCCACCAGGTACAGCAGCGTGACAACATTCATGCTCATTTGGCGACTCCTGCATCAGCCACCGGCGCGGCGATTTTCTTGTCTTTCTTGCGGAACATCTCCAGCATGCGGCGTGTGACCAGGAAACCGCCAAACACGTTGACCGCCGCCAGCGCCACCGCCAGCACACCCATGGTTTTACCCAGCGGCGTAACCGTCAGCGCGGCGGCCAGCATGGCACCGACAATGACAATCGCCGAAATCGCATTGGTCACCGCCATCAACGGCGTGTGCAGCGCAGGCGTGACGGTCCACACCACGTGGTAACCCACGTAAATGGCCAGCACAAAGATGATGAGGTTGATGATGGTGGGTGACACGACATCCATGGTCTTTTCTCCTGGTCGGGTGGCGCGGCCGCCAGCCCTGAATGGTTATTTTTTCTTGATTTCGCCGGCCTGCGTCATCAGGCAAGCCGCCACGATGTCGTCTTCGAGGTCGATAGTAAGCGTGCCTTCCTTGCTGATGACCAGCTTGAGGAAGTCCAGCAGGTTGCGCGCGTAAAGCGCGCTGGCGTCGGCCGCCACCAGCGCCGGCACATTGGTCTCGCCGATCAGCGTGACGCCGTGTTTGACGACGGTTTTGCCGGGCTCAGTCAACGGGCAGTTGCCGCCTTGCGGCGCGGCCAGGTCAACAATCACACTGCCGGGCTTCATCGCCTTGACCATGTCCTCGGTCACCAGCACCGGTGCGGCGCGGCCGGGAATCAGCGCGGTGGTGATCACGATGTCGGCCTGGGCCACACGTTTGGCCACCTCGGCTTTTTGCCGCTCCAGCCAGCTTGGCGGCATCGGCTTGGCGTAACCACCGACACCCACAGCAGCTTCGCGCTCCTCGTCGGTTTCATACGGCACGTCGATGAACTTGCCGCCCAGCGACTCGACCTGCTCCTTGACGCTAGGTCGCACATCGCTGGCCTCGATCACCGCGCCCAGGCGTTTGGCCGTGGCAATCGCTTGCAAGCCAGCAACGCCAACGCCCAGGATCACCACACGGGCGGCCTTGACGGTACCGGCGGCGGTCATCAGCATCGGGAAAAAGCGCTGATACGCGTTGGCCGCCATCATCACGGCCTTGTAGCCGGCGATGTTGGCCTGCGACGAGAGCACGTCCATGCTTTGGGCGCGGCTGGTGCGCGGCGCGGCTTCCAGCGCAAACGCCGTCAGTTGCGCGGCGGCCAGGCGTTGCAGGCCCGCGGCGTCAAACGGGTTGAGCATGCCAACCAGCACCGTGCCGGCTTTGGCCAGGCCGATCTCGCTGTCCAGCGGGCAACGCACCTTGAGCACGATGTCGCATGCGTAGGCCGTGGCGGCGTCGCCAATTTCAGCGCCGACGGCTACATAGGCATCGTCCGGAACGCTGGCGGCCACGCCGGCACCCGACTGGATGACAACTGTGTGGCCTTGGGCTTTGAGTTTTTTAGCCGTCTCGGGCGTGACGGCGACGCGTGTTTCCCCTGCCGTGATTTCGGCTGGTACCCCAATTCGCATGGGTGTCTCCTCGTTGCGTAAGTAGTTCTACGTGAAATTGTTACCTGTCAGCGAGCTTACATGAGTTTCACCTTGTTTTAGCCGCGCGATAACCATGCCGGTACAACCGGACGGCCCGTGGCTAAAAAACCCGATCAACCACCTGCCCCCAGACAAAAGCCAGAGTTGCCGACGCGCAGACTTAAGCTGGAGTGATCTGCCTAAACTCGTGGGCAAGCAGATGCAGACGGTAATCGGCGTGCCATGTCTTGGGCTTGCAGTTTTGGGCTTGAAACGATCTCAAAACATGAACACCAAAAAAGGAACATCACGACCATTCGCGCGAAAGTTTTGTAAATTAATTCAATTACTGATGTAATCAAATAGACTCCTCGACCAACGGACTATGGTCAATAGCCCGGCTTTGTCTAAAACACTAGCTGATTTAAGGAGTGACCTGATGCCGCTTGATACAAACTGTCCAAAGTGTGGAGCACCTCACGCAAAAAAGCTTTCTGTCGTTTATAGCGAGGGGATTTCAACAGTACAAATATCCAGTCAATCCTTGAGCGCCACCAACACCATCGGCAAAATTGAAATTTCAACTAGTGGAAACTCGACGGGCATTCAGCAAACCGAGCATTCGCGGTCAGCCGCACCTCCGCCACCCATCCTGTCGCTGATCGATATCCAAAAAATGAATGTGGCGCAATTGAGAACCGCCATATTTTTCATCGGCTTTTGCTGTTCGCTTGCACTGCCATTCCTCATCAAGTTTTTCTTCAAAGCAGATCCTGGTTTTTTTTCAACCATATTTATCGGACTATTGATCACTGTAGCGGTCGGCGCTTTGTATAAACCACCTGGCCCCGGCGAAGCAGAGCAGATTGCACATCAAACTCGCGTAGAAGAGCGCCAGAAAGAAATAGACAACTGGAATATTACATTTGCATGTACCCAATGCGGAACTCGTTTCATCCCTCGGGAATCTGAACAACGTCAAGTGCGCCATTGACGCATCGCCCCATTTTTATCGAAATTAGTGCGAGGAATCAATAAGAGTTTGATCAACAGGGGTTGCCATGAAGACAAAAAATTTCCTACTTCCCGCGCTTTTTTTAATAGCGACTTCGACTTATGCAATTGACCCTCGCATTTGTGAAATACGAGCCGCATTAATGGAGTCGGTCGCCCAAGAAAGGGACAGCGGAGTTAGTAAAGCAGACGTGATGCGGAAGGCCGGCAAAAAATTTTCTTCCATTCGCCCCTATGTCGATCTTGTTTATGACGACATGAAAGATCTCAAGCCCCAAAGTGTTGGAACATTGTTTAAATTTACCTGCCTCAAAGAATAGCTATTGCAACTCAGGGCACTAGAACGTGAAGGTTTTATAGTATTTTGTTTTCTATGAGACTAAAAGAGAGAAGAAGAAGGTCTTTCGAATAGCATACTTGCTTCCTAACTACAGTGACAATCAGGCGATGAACCCACGATGGAAACCCAGTGTCACGGTCGCGGCCATCATCGAGCGCGAGGGCCGGTTTTTGCTGGTGGAAGAACACACGCAGGATGGCCTGCGCCTGAACAATCCGGCCGGCCACCTGGACCCGGGCGAAAACCCGATCCAGGGTTGCGCGCGGGAGACGCTGGAAGAAACCGCGTTTCACTTCACGCCGCAAGCGCTGGTGGGCATCTATATGTCGCGCTTCGAAAAGCCGGTGCCTGGCCAGGACATCCCGCTGGACATCACCTACCTGCGTTTTGCCTTTTGCGGGTCGCTCGGCGAGGAGATGGTCGGGCAGGCGCTCGACGAAGGCATTGTGCGCACCCTGTGGCTGACGCCCGATGAGATCCGGGCTTGCGCTCACTTGCACCGCAGCCCCTTGTTGCTGACCTGCATGGACGACTACCTGGCCGGCAAGCGTTACCCCGTGGACCTGCTGACCACCGACCCCAGCGTCTACGACGCCAGGGCCTGAGCCTCTCGCCTCATCGCCTCACCACCTAAAATGCGGCCATGCACAAGCAACGTATCGTTGTCGGATTGAGCGGCGGGGTGGACTCCGCGGTGACCGCGCACCTGCTCAAACAACAGGGCCATGAAGTCATCGGCATCTTCATGAAGAACTGGGAAGACGACGATGACAGCGAGTTTTGCTCGTCCAACGTCGACTTCGTCGACGCCGCGGCGGTGGCCGACGTGATCGGCATCGAAATCGAACACGTCAACTTTGCCGCCGACTACAAGGACCGGGTGTTTGCCGAGTTCCTGCGCGAGTACCAGGCCGGCCGCACGCCGAATCCCGACATCCTGTGCAACGCCGAGATCAAGTTCAAGGCCTTCCTCGATCACGCGATGCGCTTGGGCGCCGAAAAAATCGCCACCGGGCACTACGCGCGCGTGCGAAAAAATGAAGCGACCGGCCTGCATGAACTGCTCAAGGGCCTGGACCCGGCCAAGGACCAGAGCTACTTCCTGCACCGGCTGACCCAGGCGCAGCTCTCCAAAACCCTGTTTCCGGTCGGCGAGCTGAAGAAGACCGAAGTGCGGCGCATTGCCGACGAGATCGGCCTGCCCAACGCGAAGAAAAAGGACTCGACCGGCATTTGTTTCATCGGCGAACGGCCTTTCCGCGAGTTCCTGAACCGCTACATCGCCAAGGCGCCGGGGCCGATCAGGAACGACCAGGGCCGGGTGCTGGGCGAACATGTGGGCCTGAGTTTTTACACCCTGGGCCAGCGCCAAGGCCTGGGCATAGGCGGCGTGAAGGCGCGCGGCGCCGAGCTCAAGGCGGTGCAGGCGCTGGGCCAGCGCGGCGTCGGCGAACACGAGCCCTGGTTTGTGGCGCGCAAGGACATGGCGACCAACACCCTCTGGGTGGTGCAGGGCCACGACCACCCCTGGCTGTTGTCCACGCAGGTGCAGGTGCAGGACTGCAGCTGGGTCGCCGGCAGGCCGCCCGAAGCGGGAGCTATGGCCGCCAAGACACGTTACCGACAGGCGGATGCGGCCTGCACGCTGGTCGCGCCCTCAGCCACCGAAGCCGGGCTGCATTTTGAGCAGCCGCAATGGGCGGTGACACCAGGCCAGTCGGCGGTGTTGTATCAGGGGGAGGTCTGCCTGGGCGGCGGTGTGATTGCGTCGAGCAATGTGCAAAACCTGGGCTGAAGGCTTGTCTTGCCCCCTCTCCCTCTGGGGGAGGGTTGGGGTGAGGGCGACTACGACCCGATCGCTTGCTTTTTATAAGCCAGATCCGCCTCCAGCCCATACCAGACAAGCGCAAGCAGCTATTGTTTTAATAGCAAATCAATCTCCCTCAACTCCCAACAACTTACAGAACGGTTTCTATGTAGGTATAGATGTAGTTGGAGCCGCCGTTGACATTACCCAGCAGGCGTGACGAGCCGAAGATGCCGGAGCGGTGCGACACGCCGAAGCCGAGGTAAGTGTCCTTCAGCCGGCGGTTGCCGATCAGGTCGCCGACGCTGAAGTCGATGCTCGGGTCCAGGTAGTTGAGCAGGCGTGAGGTCGAGCGGCCGCGCGCCGCCTGGCTGCTGGACTCGGCATACGGTACACGCTGCGCCAGCGACACGCCGACACCGAGGCCAAGCCGGGTCTTGACGCGGTCGCTCCACGGAAAGCCGTAGTAATAGGCCTTCATGAAGGCGTCAAGCTGCAGGCCGTTGGGCGCCAGCCCGCGGTCGTCGTGCTGCAGCAGGCCGACGTAACCGACGATGTCCAGCGGCCAGCCATTGAGCTGCTCGATGAAAGGTTTGCCGACCTGCACACCCGCGATGCGCGTCGAGTTGACCTTGGCGGTGGAGGCACAGCGCAGTGTGATGATTTTGGCCAGGTGACAGCCGTCTTCGGTGGATTTGCCGTACAGCAGCTTGAGGTAAGTCGGCGAAGTTTCCTGCGTCCAGTGGCCCTTGTAGGTGCCGAAGTCATAGGCGGCGCCGATGAACACGCCGGTCTGCGCAGACTTGCCGATGATGGGGCTGGCCTTGACCTTGTCGTCCAGAAAGGTGCGGGTCACGCCACCGAGCAGGCGCCAGCCTTCGCTTAGTTCGTAAGTGGCGTACAGACCCAGCGTGGTGTTGACGCCGCTGCCAGGCGCGTAGGCCGGCCGCGTTGCGGTGGCCTCGCCGGGCCGCACGCCGTAGTAGTAATTGTTGAGCTTGGCGCTGCGCGCCGCCACCGTCAGGCTGGGCCGAAGCGCGAGCCGGCCCGAGCGCCAGTCGTAGGCGTAAGACAGGCGCAGCTCGTTGCCTTTGGAAAATCCCGCCGCGTCCTGCAAAAACTCGGCCTGCACTGTGCCCCAGGGCTGGCGGTAGCGGTAAGACACACCGGCATCCAGTCCCGAGCCGCGCGCGGCCATGCCGGCCAGGCTGGGCGGGATCCGGTCATCGGCAAAGCCTTCAAAGCGCTGGTCCAGAAAAATATCGGCGCGCTGGGCGCCATCGTCCAGCAGCTTGAGCCCGACGCGGCTGCCGTGCAGGAACACCCGTTTGCCTTCATACAGGTACAGCGGCAGCAGGTCGTAACGCGTGCCGCCACCCACATAAGGCGACTGCTCGGCACGCACCGCCAGGCCCAGACCGGCACTGCCGGGGGTGCTCAGCAAATCACTGAGGGGGTCGGTGTTGGCATGTGCCGGCGCCAGGGAGGCGGCGAGAAATGCCGCGCCCAGCCATGCGCTCAAGCGGCCAAGTCGCAGGGGTGTCGTTTGATCGTGGTCAGGGCGCATGGTGGCTTCTCGGGTCATGGGTTGGCAGGAGATTTTCATCCTAGCCAACAAAGCGTTGCAATGGGGTGTCCAGGTCCAAAACAAGGCCAGCGCCTACACGGCATCACGGCGGCCGGCGACAAAAAGCGTTGTTTAAAAATGCATCACCCCGGCGTGCGCAGAGCGCAGGCCGGGGAGAAGGAATACCGGAAACCGAAGGCTTAAAACGGGATGTCGTCGTCCATGTCGTCAAAGCCGCTGGCGGCCTTGCTTGGCGCCGGTGGGCGCGGGGCTGCCGCCGGCGCGCGTGGCGCGGCGGCTGGCGGACGCGAATATTGCCGTTCACCGCCCTCGTCACCGCCGTCGTTGCCGCTGGGGCCGCCCATGCCTTCGCGGCTGCCGAGCATCTGCATTTCGCTGGCGATGATGTCGGTGGCGTATTTCTCGACGCCGTCCTTGTCGGTGTACTTGCGGGTTTTCAGGCGGCCTTCGATGTAGACCGAGCGGCCCTTCTTGAGGTATTCACCGACGATTTCGGCCTGGCGTCCGAAAAAGCTGATGCGGTGCCATTCGGTCTCTTCGACCATTTCACCGGCCTTGTTCTTGTACTTGCTGCTGGTGGCCAGCGCGATATTGGCCACGGCGTCGCCGCTGGGCATGTAGCGCACCTCAGGGTCGCGGCCCAGGTTGCCGACGAGGATGACTTTGTTGACGGATGCCATGGCGTGTTCTCCTAATTTTTCACAGTTTAACTGGCTGCACCGCCGAACCGCCAGCCGGGTCAGGAACCGCAGGCACAGCATGCCTTCCAGGCGCTTTCATGGGCCACGCTACCAACAACCACAGCAGCATGAGGCCGCCGCAGGCCGCAAACAGCGCCTGCGGGCCGGCCGCCTTGGCCAGCCAGCCGCCCAGGGCGCCGCCGGCAAAAAAGCCGAGCGACTGCAGCGTGTTGTAAACCCCCAGCGCCGCGCCGCGCGAATGGGCTGGCGCCACGCGCGAGGCCAGGCTGGGCTGGCTGGCTTCAAGAATGTTGAAGCCGCAGAAAAACAGGAACAGCAAAGCGCCGAGGCCGGCTAGCGAGGGCGCCATCTGCGGTGAGATCGCCGTCAGCCCAAATTGCACCAGCGCAATCAGTCCGACCGCCGACAGGAACACGCCGCGCAGGTAGCCGCGCTTTTCGAGCGGAAACAGCGTGAGTCCCATGACCAGAAAAGACCCCAGCACCGCCGGCAGATAGACCTGCCAGTGGTCGCTGCTGGCCAGCCCGGCCTGCACCAGCAAGGCCGGAACCGCCACCCACATGGCCAGTTGCACCGCATGCAATATGAAAACGCCCACATCCAGCCGCAACAGGGCCGGGTGCTTCAACACCTCCGTCAGGCTGCCGCGCGGCCCGTTCACATGCTGCAGCGGCTCGGACGGCACCCACCAGATCACCACCGCGATACCCGCGAGCGCCAGTGCGCCGGTCAAGCCGAACAGGCCTGCCAGCCCGACCTGCGCAGTCAGCAACGGCGCCAGCACCAGCGACAGCGCAAACATCAGGGCGATGCTGGCGCCGACCAACGCCATGGCCTTGGTCCGCACCTCGTCACGCGTGGTGTCGGCCAGCAGCGCAGTCACGGCCGCCGAAATTGCACCGGCGCCCTGCAGCGCGCGGCCGATGATCAACCAGCTCAGGTCAGGCGCCCAGGCGGCTACAAAGCTGCCCAGCGCAAACACCACCAGGCCGGCCACGATCACCTTCTTGCGCCCCAGCCAGTCAGAAGCCATGCCAAAAGGGATTTGCAGAAGACCTTGTGTCAGGCCGTAAATGCCCATGGCCAGGCCGACACGCGCCGGATCGTCCCCGCCGGGGTAACGCGCCGCTTCCAGCGCAAACACCGGCAGCACCAGAAACAGCCCGAGCATGCGCAGCGCAAAAATCGACGCCAGCGAGGCGCTGGCGCGTCGCTCGATGGCGGTCATGGGGTAGGAAGGGGCTGAAGGCACGGTCAATGGATCAATAAAGCTTGTTGGAAAGGGAGAAGAGGAGCTGCAAGTGGGGAAATAAGCGGGCACTGTGTCCAAGTAACTATTGTCTTTGATTCAATCAGCCGGGTTTCCAGCCAGAGGGCTATGCCCCGCTCTTAAGCACAATCCGCGCCGAATGCGTGAGAAAACGGGTGCGGTCTTCCATGCTGACCTCTCGTGTCAGAATCCCGATCAATAACAACCGTTCAGTCAGCCCCTTCATGTCCGTCATTCGCAACACTCTGGATTTTGCCAAGGTCAATGCTGCCAAAGTGCTGCCGTTTGAACTTCGCATGCAAGACTTTCTACTTGCGACGCAGGATATTTACGACTTTTTCTTCGACGTAAACACCAATCTCGTTGCCAAGGGCCTGGATCGCCTGGACGACACGCTCCGCCCCGCAATCATGTCGGGAGTCCTGTCCGACATGCTGACCGCCAGTCTCGCGAAACATTCTCGAACCTTGGTCGTCAATAGCTACTTCAACGGGCATCCCGATTTGGTGGTGAGAGGCAAGTACCCGCTCAATGCCGCCAAGGCCGGTGAGTTCGGCGTCGAAATCAAAACAACACGCAAACCGGGCGGCGCTGTTGACACGCATGGCGCTCGCAATCAATGGATGTGTGTATTTGTCTACACCGTTGACAACACCTCCGAGCCGGCCATCACCCGTCGCCCCATGAGCTTCACGGAAATTTACCTTGGCGAGGTGCAGGTAGATGATTTCCGCAAGAACGCCCGCGGTGAACTCGGTACTCGCACCGCCACATTGCACGCCAATGGAATAGCCAAGCTTAGAAAAAGCTGGATTTATAAAGTGTGACTAGTCAAAGCGCAGTCCCGCCAGTTTAGGCAGTGCCTCCTTTGCCAATTCGAAATACGCGCGGTCTTGCTCGACGCCGAGGCTTTGATAGCCTATCGCTTCCGCAGCGGCAAGTGTCGACGCCGACCCCGCAAACGGGTCCAGAACAATCCCCTCACCCAACGGCAGCACGCCTCGCACAACTTTACGTAAAAACGCCTGCGGCTTCAGGCTGGGATGATTTGCATATTTTCTTTCCGAAGCCCGAGTTGGCGCAGACTCAATAACATCTCCAAAAGGTTTCTCGGCGGAGATTCGCCGAAACCCTCCCGTTCCCCACTTGCGAAGATTGTCTTGCACGCGGCCGTCCAAGGGCTTCCGAAATAGAAGCCAAGGTTCCCACATTGAACGAGGCATCACGCTGACTCCGTCAAACTCCACATGCGCAGCTTTGGGTCGATCACCGCCTCGCATCGTCATCACCAAACGCACCAACTCGCCTCTGCGCTCCAGCCCGGCTCGCGCTAGCGAGCCTGAAACGAGATAAGAAAGCAATGGGTTGCTGGCGACAACAACATTTGCGCCCGGAACGAGGACCCGCATCAGGCTGCGCCCCCACGCAAGAAAAAACCGCTCCAAGGCAGCAAGATCTGCTGGCGTAAGGACTGTAAACCGAGGCAACGGAGCCCGTTTGGAGCCATCAAAGCTCGGTGGAATGCGCCAGACACCTCCTTTGCCGGAGCGCAACTTGCTCTGTTCAACACCCGAATACTCCACCAAGCCATAAGGCGGATCGGTCACGACCGCATGAAGCGAGTTGGCCGGCTGGCGATCCAACCAGGTTGTGCAGTCCTCCAGAACCAGCGACGCGCGACCATACTGAAAACTCTCAGTTCTCTCATGTGTGGGCACGTTGAGCTCGGGCTCAAGCTGAAATCCGCTTAAAGCGTATTGAGCCCGCTCAGTCCGAGCGAACAGGGTGGGGGTGTTCAGTTGCAGGTACGACCTGACCGACGAAGGAGGAACCTCCCCAATCAGACTCACAACCTCTTTTGTGATGGCCTGCACGCTGGCGCCTTGGTGTCGCCCCTCAAGGACTTGAACGATGGCATCCCGAACTTCACCTGGTCGTCTCCGCAATTGCGTCTCCTGTTTATTCGATTTTGTATTTTAGACGTCTGGACGTCTTATGAGTGCTTGACCGTAGATTTATTTCAACCGGTTACGCCACCATCGTTTCTAAATGGGTGATTCGCCTTTGTACGGCCCCCTAGCTAGGAGCAGCAGCGCCCTAAAACCCGCACGCGTCTATGATGGAGGGTTTTGCGACGCCCTTACACGTGAACTCTCCCAACGACGGCAAATATCTTGCTCCTGCGCTTGCAGAGAGCCCGCATGTGGCCGAGCCGGACCAAAGCCGCTACCTGGCCCAGGCGCTTGCGGCACAGCGCATCAGCATCCGCGGCGCGCGCACGCACAACCTCAAAAACATTGACCTCGATATTCCGCGCAACCAGTTGGTGGTGATCACCGGCCTGAGCGGATCGGGCAAGTCATCGCTGGCCTTCGACACCCTGTACGCCGAAGGCCAGCGCCGTTACGTCGAAAGTCTGAGCACCTACGCGCGGCAGTTTCTGCAATTGATGGACAAGCCCGATGTGGACATGATCGAGGGCCTGTCCCCGGCGATCTCGATTGAGCAGAAGGCGACTTCGCACAACCCGCGCTCCACCGTCGGCACAGTGACCGAAATCCACGACTACCTGCGCCTGCTGTTCGCGCGCGCCGGCACCCCTTTCTGCCCCGACCACGATCTGCCGCTGCAGGCGCAAAGCGTCAGCGAGATGGTCGACCATGTGCTGGCGCTGCCCGAAGACACCAAGCTGATGGTGCTGGCGCCGGTGGCGCGCGAGCGCAAGGGCGAATTTGTCGAGCTGTTTGCCGAAATGCAGGCCCAGGGTTATGTGCGCTTTCGGGTCGATGGTCAAGCCTATGAGTTTGACGAGCTGCCCAAACTCAAAAAAGCCGAGAAACACAACATCGACGTGGTGATCGACCGGCTCAAGGTGCGGCCCGACATGCAGCAACGCCTGGCCGAAAGTTTCGAGGCCGCGCTGCGGCTGGCCGATGGCAAGGCCCTGGCGATGGAAATGGACTCGGGCAAAGAGCATTTGTTCAGCGCCAAGTTTTCCTGCCCGGTCTGCAGCTACTCGCTCAGCGAGATGGAGCCGCGCCTGTTCTCCTTCAACTCGCCGGTCGGCGCCTGCCCGAGCTGCGACGGCCTCGGCCACCGGGAGTTTTTCGACCCGACGCGGGTCGTGGCGTTTCCCTCGTTAAGCCTGGCCAGCGGCGCCGTCAAGGGCTGGGACAGGCGCAATGCCTATTACTTTTCCATGCTCGAAAGCCTGGCCAAACACTACAGCTTCGACATCGACACCGCGTTTGAAAAACTGCCAGACGCGGTGCAGCAGGTGGTGTTGCACGGCTCGGGCGACGAGGACATCAAGTTCAGCTACGTCATCGACTCGGGCGCGAGCGCGGGCAAAAAGCACACGAAAAAACATCCGTTTGAAGGCGTGATCACCAACTTCGAGCGGCGTTACCGCGAGACCGACTCGCCCGCCGTGCGTGAAGAGCTCGCACGGTATCGCAGCCTGCAGCCCTGTCCCGATTGCGTAGGCACACGCCTGCGCCGCGAGGCGCGCCATGTCTACTTGGTCGGAGCCAGCGGGCGCAAGGCGATTTACGAAATCAGCAACATCACCCTGCGTGAAAGTTTTGACTACTTCAACACGCTGAGCATGGAGGGCGCCAAGGCAGAAATCGCCGGCAAGGTGGTGCGCGAGGTCGGCCTGCGCCTGAAGTTTCTCAACGATGTGGGCCTGAACTACCTGAGCCTGGACCGCAGCGCCGAGACGCTGTCGGGCGGCGAGTCGCAGCGTATCCGCCTGGCCTCGCAGATCGGCTCCGGCCTGACCGGCGTGATGTATGTGCTCGACGAGCCGAGCATTGGCCTGCACCAGCGCGACAACGACCGCCTGATCGGCACCCTCAAACACCTGCGCGACATTGGCAACAGCGTGCTGGTGGTCGAGCACGACGAAGACATGATCCGCGCCGCCGACCATGTGATCGACATGGGGCCAGGCGCCGGCATCCACGGCGGGCGCGTGATGGCCCAGGGCAGTTATGCCGATGTGGTCGCCAACCCGGCGTCGCTGACCGGCCAATACCTGGCTGGCACCTTGTCCATTGCGGTGCCCCATCGCCGTACGCCCTGGTTGCCGACAGTGGTGAAGGCACCCTTTCGCGATCCGGCCAAACCGTCGAAATTTGCGCCAAGCGCGGCCGGTATCAAACGCGCCGCGCGTGAAGCAGAACACTTGCGCACACAGGGCGACATGCAGGCCATCAAGGTCATCAAGGCCAGCGGCCACAACCTGAAAAATGTCAGTGTCGATTTTCCGGTGGGCCTGCTGACCTGCGTGACCGGCGTGTCGGGCTCGGGCAAGTCAACGCTGGTCAACGACACCTTGTACGCCGCTGTGGCGCGCACGCTGTACCGCGCGCATGAAGAGCCGGCGCCGCACGAAAGCATCGAAGGCATCGAGCATTTCGACAAGGTCATCAATGTGGACCAGTCGCCGATTGGCCGCACGCCGCGCAGCAACCCGGCCACCTACACCGGCCTGTTCACGCCAATCCGCGAGCTGATGGCCGAGATGAACACCGCGCGTGAACGCGGCTACGGTCCGGGGCGCTTCAGCTTCAATGTGGCCGGTGGCCGCTGCGAAGCCTGCCAGGGCGACGGCGTGGTCAAGGTCGAGATGCACTTTCTGCCCGACGTGTATGTGCCCTGCGATGCTTGCCGCGGCATGCGTTACAACCGCGAGACGCTGGAGGTGCAGTACAAGGGAAAAAACATCGCCCAGGTGCTGGACCTCACGGTCGAGGACGCGGCCGAATTTTTCAAGGCGGTGCCAGTGATTGCGCGCAAGCTGCATACCCTGCTCGACGTCGGCCTGAGTTACATCAAGCTCGGCCAGGCGGCGACCACGCTGTCGGGCGGCGAGGCGCAGCGCGTCAAGCTGGCGCTCGAGCTGTCCAAACGCGACACCGGCCGCACGCTCTACATCCTCGACGAGCCGACCACCGGCCTGCACTTTGCCGACATCGCCCTGCTGCTCAAGGTGCTGCACCAGCTGCGCGACGCCGGCAACACCATCGTGGTGATTGAGCACAACCTGGACGTGATCAAGACCGCCGACTGGCTGATCGACATGGGGCCGGAAGGCGGCGCGGGTGGCGGCAGCGTGGTCGGTGTGGGCACACCTGAAGACATTGCCGCCAACCCGGACAGCCACACCGGGCGTTACCTGAAACGGCTGCTTCGGTCCTGAATCCGGTCCCCTGCAGCACTGGGCATGACGTACAAATCAGCCCCGATCAAGCATCCTCCTGGCTGCAGACGTCACGCCAATCACCTGGGCGGCGAGACGGCACCGGGAAAGCTTGCCAGACGCCACCAGGCATGCGAAAGTCTCCGCCATGCGTCTTTCTGATCTGCGATTTCTCCTGGCATGGCTTCTGCCTCTGCTGACGATGTTCAGCATTGTTGCGGCGCCTGCCCAAGCCGCCCTGTGGACCCTGGCCGTGTGGGGAGGCATTGCGCTGCTCGACGCATTTGCTCCGGGCGGCAAGCGCTCGCCTGCACCGGTGGGAACAGACAGCAGCCTGGCTTACTTTCAGGGGGTGCTTCGACTGTACGTGCTGCTGCAACTGACGCTGATTGCGCTGGGCGGCTATGCCGCCGTTCAGGCTGACTGGCCGACGGTGCTGGGCGTGGCCTTCAGTGTGGGCTTTATCACCGGCTCGCAGGGCATCACCTTTGCCCACGAACTTGGCCACAGCAAATCGAAGTTTGACCGCGCCTGCGCCTGGGTGCTCATGAGCAGCGTCTGTTACGGCCATTTCATGGTCGAACACTACCGCGGCCACCACCCGCGCGCAGCCACCCACGAGGACCCCGCGTCGGCACGGCGTGGCGAGAGCCTGTACCGTTTTTTGCCGCGCACCTTGTGGGGCAGCCTGGCCAGTGGCTGGCAACTGGAGGCGCAACGTATCGCGCAGTTCAAAAGCAGCTGGTTGCGCAGCCCGTTGGCCTGGAGTACGGCCGCATCCTTGATGCTTTTTACGCTGGCAGCCCTTTACCTGCCTGCGCAGACTGCTATTAAATTCATAGCATTTTTTGCGCTGCAGTCGACCATCGCCTTTTTGCTGCTGGAGGTCGTTAACTACATTGAGCACTACGGCCTGCGCAGAAGCAGCACAGGCGGGCGGCGTGAGGCTTTTGGCTTGATGCACGCCTGGAACGCCGACCATGTTGTCAGCAACTCCCTGCTGGCCAACCTTCAGCGCCACTCCGACCACCACATGCATGCCTGGAAACCGTATCCCACCTTGCTGGCCTTGCCCGGCCCGCAACTGCCCACCGGCTACGCCGGGTGCCTGGTGCTGGCCATGCTGCCGCCGCTGTGGTTTGCCCTGATGCACAAGCGCATTGCCGCGCTGCAGGCCGCACCGGCGAGCGGTTGATCCGGAAGGGCAAGCCATGCCCGTGTCACCCTGGCGGCCCGACACACCGGAGACATTGCGCCGGCACAACGGGTCGAGGCCCATGCGGCCCGCGCATGTAAGCACAAGCGTTTACGGCGTGATGTCCTACAGGTGTGTCATCCCCTCCGTACGGGGACGGGGAAAAGTGAAAGGTATGGTTCTTGGATATTTGCGCAAGATGAAGGGTCACTGCGCAGCCGAAATCCATGACTGCGTTTGCCTCCAATGCTTTTTTCCCCTTTGCTGACACTTTTTCGCTCCTCCCGCAATACCGTCCTGATCTGCTTTTTCCCGGTGCTGTTGATAGCAGCACTGAGCGCTTGCTCAGAGCAAAACACCCTGGCCGGCACGCCTGTGAGCGCCCGACCGCGCGTCGTTGACAAACCACCGACGGTCGCCGACCCCGGTCTGCTGATGCTGCTGGTCCCGGACGGACAGAAGTTGGATTCACCCGAAGTGACTGCCTGGACGGATGCAGCCTCTGAAGATGGCGTGCGACTGCAGCCTGTGACCGACCGCCAGTTCATGGCGCTCGGGCCTGAAGCCCTCCAATACGGCGGGCTTGTATTGCCTGACGTGCTGCACCCCATCGCCACCGAGGCCTTGCTCAAAGCAGTGCGCGACTACACCACGGCGGGAGGCAACACCTTGCTGGTCCACGACTTTGGCATCTTCGCACTGGACGGCAACCAGAAACCAACCTACGCCATCCCCCGTGCAAGGTTGAGCGACCTGGCCGGGGTGGACTATGGGCTTTATGACGCGCTGCGTGAAAAAAGCACCGTGGTGGGTCCGGTGACCGCCATGCGCAGCACCCTGCGCGCCTTGCAGGTTCCGCCGGGCAAATCGATCCCTTATGTAGCGAACGACGGTCCCGCTGCGTCATCCGCAGATGCGCCTCCGACGCCTTCGATGCCTTCGATGCCTTCGCCGCTTTCGAAGAGTCTGCCCGCGAGCACCACAACCGAGTTGGCAACCGGCAGCTTGCCCGATGCGGCCCTACCCGCAGATGTATTGGACACTTACAGCGGCTACCTCCTGGGGCAGTTGAAGTATTCGAGCTTTGTGACGCGTGGCGCATTCAACGGCAAAACGCTGGCCACATCGCCGCAGGCCGGCCTGGTGGCAGGTCTGAACAAAGTGGGGCGTGGTCAGGTGCTGTTTGTCAATCTGCCCTTGACCTATCTCAAAGTCGTGCGCACCGATGGACTGCCCCTGCACGGCTTTCTGCATTACTTCGCGCACAACGTCCTTCAACTGGCGCAGCTGTCTGCCGTGCCCAATGCGGTGCCCGGACTCACGCTGGACTGGCACCTGGACTCTTTCACCGCACAGCAGCCGACGCTGACGCTGGAAAAACTTGGCATCTTCGATGACGGGCCGTTTTCGATCGACATGACGACCGGCCCCGATGCGGTCACTATTGGCGACGGCAAAGGCTGGAACCTGGACAACAACCCGGTAGCGCAGGATATCTTGCGTCGTTTTTCCAAGAAGGGGCACGCCATTGGCAGCCACGGTGGCTGGAACCACGACTACTACGGACTTAACGCCAACGAATCCAACCGCGCCACTTTTCTGCCCTATCTTGAGAAAAACGTGGCCTCCATCAAACGCACGGTCAGTCACGCATTGCGGCCCTATCTGGGGTTGACGACGTCCCCCCCGCATGGCGTTCCGGATGCCTTTTTGCCCTTGGTTCAAAAGATCAAGGGACTGATCGACTGGGTTTTTGGACCACCGATGCGGCAGTATTCGCCTCCCGTCGGCAACAACCCGACCTGGGCCATGGACTGGCTGGAGCAGCAGGGTGTGGTGGCGGTTTATTTTGGCGGGCATACCGGCCTGGGGCCTACCCGCCAGTACCGGGACGGCCAGCTACGCAACCCGAACTTGTGGGTGTTTCCGGTCACGCCAGCGGGACAATACGCCACCTTTGAAGAGTTTCAGGTCAACAAGGTGCCCAAGCAGGACATCATCAACTGGTACCGCGATTCTGTGGATTTTGCGGTGAAGCACAACACCACCCGCATGATCTACATGCACCCCAACGGCGCCAATGTCTGGCCCGATGTGCTGCAAGACCTGCTGGCTTACGCCAAGGCCAAAGGTCCTGAACAGTTTCGCTGGTACACCATGACCCGGCTGGCCGATTTCATGACCACGCGACAGGCCGTCGCCTGGACGGAGAAACGCGATGCGGCGGGCGTGTCACAGTTCGAAGTGAGCCACCCCGACAGTCTCCATGAAATGGTCTGGCTGCTGCCCAAGTCGCGTTATGCCGGTCGACCGGTGAGCACCGACGGCAAGGTCTCCGTGTTGGACCGCGGCACGCACTGGGCAGTCAAGGCAGGCAACACGCGCCGCGCAAGTTTTATGGCGCCGACATTGGGCGGGACATCGCTGCCTTGAGTCTCACTATCGAGCGCTTCAGCATTGACGACCGCCCGAGCTCTCATTAGGCATCAAATCGACCCCTGGCCCATAGCGGACGGGCGTAAGTAGCTATTAAATCAGGAGCGTCCTGAGTCCGATTAAGTTTCAACGCTCCTGCACGGCCCACTGAATCAAGGCATCGAGCGCTGGCCGTGCCGCCCCGGCATTGGGGTGGTTGACCATGCCGACGACGATGTAGCGCGCACCGCTGACACCGTTGGCATACCCCGCTACAGCCGTCACGTCGCGCAGGGAGCCGGTTTTGATGAAGGCCTGGCCGGCAACATTTTTGGCGCGTTCGCGCATGGTGGCGTCCATGCCGGCCACCGGCAGCGAGTCGAGCAGGTCTTGCGCCACGCGGCTTTGCGCGGCGTGTTGCAGCATCGCCGCCAAGCTGGTCGCGCTGATACGCTCGCTGCGGCTCAGCCCCGAGCCGTTGTCCATCACGGGTGGGGGTTGCTGCGGCAGCGATTTTTTCCACCAGGCGGCCAGCGCCGCGCGGCCGGTCTCGGGCGAGGCCTGGTCAAACTGCCCGCCCTGTGCGGGCCGGCTCAAGCTCAGGAACAGATGCCGGGCCATCACGTTGTTGGAATATTTGTTCACGTCGCGCACGATCTCGCGCAGCGGCAGCGAAGGCGCGTCCAGCCGCAGTGGGGCCTTCTCGCCCGACAGCGTCCCGCGCGCGCGCAGCAGCGCCAGCTCGGTAGCCGTGGCGTCGCGCACCGTGCCGGTCAGCAGGCCGCCCATGGCGCGCCAGGAGCCCTCGATCGCGCGGGCCGCAAAACTCGCGGGCTCGGCGTAGGCGCTGGGCCAGATACGTTCACCACAGGCTGCCGAATAACTGCCGTTGAATTGCAGGCGGTTCGGGTTGTCGACGCTGGCGCGCAGCTCGCTGCGCCAGTCGCCGCAGCGTGCCACCCGCGCCAGCGGCACACTGTCGTCAATCACGATGCCGGCCAGCGGCGGCTCGACCGCCACCAGCGCGCGGTTGTTGAGCGGGTCCGGCGTGAAACGCATCACCAGCGACTTGAAGTTGATCAGCAGCGCGTCGGGGCTGGCGTTGTAGGGCCGCAGCGGTTCGCCGTCGAACTCACCCGCATCCTGTACCGATGGCTGGAAGGCACTGCGGTCCAGCACGATGTCGCCGCGCACGACTTTCACGCCGCTGTACTGGATTTGCGCCAGCAGCGCTTGCAGGCGCTCGACCACCATCTTGGGGTCGCCGCCGCCGCGCACGATCAGGTTGCCATGCAGGACGCCCTCGGAAATGCTGCCGTCCATCAGCACGCGGGTGTTCCAGATGAAGTCCGGCCCCAGCAGATCCAACGCCGCATAGGTGGTCACCAGCTTCATCACCGAAGCCGGGTTCATCGGCTCCCCGGCCCGATGGGCCAGGCGCGGGGGCGCCTTGCCGCTGGCATCCACCACCAGCAGCGTGACGGCATCCGTCGGGACCTGGGCGCGGGTCAAAGCCTTGCCGATCATCGCGGGCAGCGCCGGCTTGGCTGATTTTGCGGCGGACGGGGCTTTCTGGGCCAGCCCCCAGCCCGGCAGCAGGGCCAGGGCGGTGGCCAGCAGCAGCCGGGAGAGAAGGGGATTCACACACATCGCCCGATTATCCGTGCGGGGGGCGGCTCCCGGCCGCTTGCCCGGATAATCAGGGCATGCGTTTTTCCCCCAAGACGGTCGGTGTGCTCGCCGCCATCGTGACCGTCGCCATCTGGACCTCCTTCATCGTGATTGCCCGCGCGACCGCGCACCGCGGCCTGACGCCGCTGGACATCTGCCTGCTGCGTTTTGCCGGCGCGGCGCTGGTGTTGCTGCCCTGGGGCGCATGGCTGGTGTGGAAGCGCGCGCGCGAACGCAGCGAAGGGCCGCCCCCGAGCAAGTTCAGCCCCCTCGGGGGGCAGCGCAGTACGCGAAGCGACAAGCGTGGGGGCTACGGCAGCGCGCCCGGCCTGGCCCCGCCGAGCTGGCTGGGGCTGTCGCCGCTGGGCTTTCGGCTCACCGCGCTGGTCGGCCTGGTCGGCGGTATTGGTTATGCCTGCCTGGCCTACAGCGGCTTTTACTTCGCGCCTGCGGCGCATGCTTCGGTGCTGATGCCCGGCACGCTGCCGCTGAGCACTACGCTAATGGCGGTGCTGATTCTCGGGGACCGCGTCAGCCGCGTGCGCGCGATGGGTCTTGGGCTGATTTTTCTGGGCGATGTGATGGTCAGCGGCGCCAGCCTGTGGCGCGCCTGGCAGGAACCTGGCAGTGAAGTCTGGAAGGGCGACCTGCTGTTCCTCGGCGCCTCCACCTGCTGGGCGGTGTATTCGGTGCTGGTGCGCAAATACGCACTGCAGGCGGTGCAGGCGACGATTGCCATCACGGTTTTTGCGTTTGTGAGTTATGTGCCGGTGTATGCGCTGCTCACACTGTCCGGCGCCATCGCCAGCCGGTTGGCCAGCGCGCCCTGGGGCGAGATTGTTTTCCAGATGGTGTTCCAGGGCATCGGCTCGGTGGTGATCTCCGGCATCACCTTCACAAAAATGGTCCAGTACTTCGGCCCGGTGCGTTCGACCATGATCACCGCCGTGGTGCCCGGCCTGTCGGCACTCGGCGCGGTGATCTTTCTCGGCGAGCCGCTGCACTGGAATTTGCTGGCCGGGCTGGCGCTAGTGACGGTGGGCATTGTGTTCGGCGTGCGCCGGCAGGCGCAGCGTGCTTCGGCCGTCGCTCCTGATTTGATAGCTGGTGACGCGTGTCCCACAAGGGCCAAGGCCTGATTTGACTGCAAACCCCATGAAACTCCTGGCCTTCGACACCAGCACCGAGATCCTCTCGGTGGCGCTGACCGACGGCTGCCGCGTCTGGCAGCACACCGGTCCTGGCGCGGCGCAGGCGTCCAGCGCGCTGATTCCGTCCATTCTTGACCTGCTCGCGCAGGCTGGCTTGTCGCTGGCGGAACTCGACGCGCTGGTGTTCGGCCGCGGGCCCGGCTCCTTCACCGGCCTGCGCACGGCGTGCTCGGTCGCGCAGGGCCTGGCGCTGGGCGCAAAGCTGCCGGTGCTGCCGCTGGACACTTTGCTGGCGGTGGCCGAAGAGGCGCGCTTCCAGCACCAGCCCGGCGCGGATACGCTGCAGCTCACGGCCTTGCTCGACGCCCGCATGGACGAGATGTATGCGCAGCGTTTTGCCTGGACCGCCGGCACCTGGTCGGCGCTGGATGCCTGTACGCTGCGCCGTCCCGAGGCCTTGGTACCGGGCACGCCCGACACCCTGCTGGCCGGCAATCTGTTCAAGGTGTACGCATGCCGCCTGCCGGCCTGGCCGGCGGCGCAGTGTGTTGAAGCCGTGCCCACGGCCAGCGCCATGTTGCGTCTGGCGCCTGCGCTGCTGGCGGCCGGTCACGGCGTGGACGCGGCAGAGGCGCTGCCGCTGTATGTGCGCGATAAAGTAGCATTGACCACCGAAGAGCGCGCCAGGGTCAAGGCCCAGGCCGCGCTCGACTCCCCCTCATGAATGCTGTTTTGCACCCCATCGAAGCCCGTTTCGAACCGATGACCGCGTCATGGTTCGATGCGGTGCTGCGGGTGGAGCAAAGCGCCTACGACCACCCCTGGAGCCGGGGCAACTTCAGCGACTCGCTCAACGCCGGTTACCAGGCCCAGTTGCTGGCCGCCGGGCCCGAGGGCGCAAGCGAACTGCTGGGCTACTTCGTGGCGATGAAGGGCGTGGACGAGGTGCACCTGCTCAACATCACGGTCGCGCCGGAACACCAGCGCCAGGGCTGGGCCCGCGTGATGCTCGATGCACTGGTGCTCTGGTCGCGCAGCCAGGGCGCCTTGTGGCTGTGGCTGGAAGTGCGCGTGAGCAACGCGCGCGCTCGGGCGGTGTATGAACATTACGGCTTTCGCCACGTCGGTACGCGCCCAGCCTATTACCCGGCAGGCAGCAGCCAGCGCGAAGACGCCGTGGTCATGAGCCTGGGCCTGTCATGAGCATGAACCTCGACAAGCGCCAGCGCGCCATGCTGCGCGAGATGGGTGTGCGCATCTGGCAACCGTCGCCTGTGGTGGCTGCCCCCGATGTTTCTGTTGCTATGAATTCGGTAGCTGTTCACGCCCGTCCGGAAAGGGCTGAGGCCGGATTTGATGCTGAACCCCGGCGTTCCCCCGCTGCGCCCGCACCGGTGGCCCGTCCACCCCAGGTTATGGCCGTCACTGCACGCGCGGCAGCCGCGCCGGTGCCCGGCCTGCAGCCACGCCCCGCAGGTATTGAGCTGATGGCCTGGCCGGCGCTGCAGGCCGCCGTTGCCGGCTGCCGCGCCTGCGCGCTGTGCGCCAGCCGCAGCAACACCGTGTTCGGCGTCGGTCCTCCTTCCGATCCGGCGGGTGAGGCGGCACCGACGGTGGACTGGCTGGTCGTCGGCGAAGCGCCCGGTGAAAACGAAGACATCGCTGGCGAGCCCTTTGTCGGCCAGGCCGGCAAGCTGCTCGACAACATGCTGCTGGCGATGCGGCTGCAGCGCGGCAACGACGACGCAGCGCGGCCCGGTGTGGCAAAGAACATCTTCATCACCAATGTGCTCAAGTGCCGCCCGCCCGCGAATCGCAACCCCGACCCCGCAGAGATCGCGCAGTGTGAGCCTTATCTGAAACGCCAGGTCGAGTTGCTGCAGCCGAAAATGATTCTCGCGCTGGGCAAGTTCGCGGCGCAGTCGCTGCTGCAAGACAGCGTGCCCGAGGTGCAGAAAATTCCGCTCGGCAAGCTGCGCGGCCAGGTGCACCGCTACCTCGGCGTGCCGGTGGTGGTCAGTTACCACCCAGCCTATCTGCTGCGCAGTCTCGGCGACAAGGCCAAGGCCTGGGACGACCTCTGCCTGGCAATGAGTGTGGCCCCCACGGTCGTTCGCTCCGCGTAACTCCCTGCACCCCCCGAGGGGGCCGCTGCACCTGCGGGCCGGTCCTTGTGCTGCGCAGGCTTCTAGGCTCCTCCGCCAGCAAGCGCCTGCGTCAGCTGCCGCGCCTGACGTTGCAGCTCGGCCGCTACCGCTGTGCGCCGCGCTGGGTCCAGTCGCGCGGAAACCGCCGCCACGCTGAGGGCTGCTATAGGGTGCCCGGTGGGGAATGCCACACCGACTGCTGCCACCCCTGGAATCACAGGGCTGTCGAGAAAGGCAAAACCCTGCTCTCGCCCCTCGCTCACCGCCGCCCTTACGCGGTTGGGATCCATCGCCGACAACTTGCCATAACGCTGCGCATTGGCCTCGATGATCTCGTCGGCCTCCGCCTTCGGCAGCGCGCAGAGAATAGCCAGCCCGCCAGCGCCCACGCCCAGTGGTCGCCGGATGCCGACGTCCAGTGTCAACACCTTGATCGGGTAGTCGCCCAGCGCCCGGGCCGAACATACTGCCTCCAACCCGCGCCGCTCGCTTAGATAGACGGTGTCCTTGGTGTACTCGGCGAGCGCTGCGAGAGCCTGCTCGCAGCGCTCTGCCAACTGCACGCGTGGGCGCGCGAGCAGGCCAAGCTCGTAAAGCAAGGGACCAAGAAAATACTTCCGTGTGACTGGATGGCGCTCGACCAGGCCCTCAATCTCCAGTCGCTGCAGCATCCGAAAGCCGGTGGACACCGGCAGCCCGCTGGCCGCTGTGACTTCGCCCAGGCGCATGCCGCTTCTGCCACGAGAGGCCACGACTCGCAACATGCTGACCACGCGTTCGATGCTCTGTGTGCCGCTGCGGTGCGCGGTCGGATGTTCTTCATCTGACACGCTGTTTGTATTTGTCATGCTTTAGGTTCTCACGATGCGGAAGAATTCAGGGTTTCCCCGAAAGGGTCATAGTCGCCACAGGCCTTTAATAACAGTCAGATGGATAACCAAAAATTCCCACTATGTGGAAATAGTACCAGATCTATGCCGCAAACGATGACCGAGAAAATTCTCGCCCGGGCAAGCGGCCGCGCTTTTGTCCAGCCGGGCGACGAGATACGCGCGCGACCTGATTTTGTGATCGCCTATGACTTTCCGGGCTACACCGACGTGTTCTTCCGCGAAACCCGCGAGGAGTTTGGCGTGGAACAGGTGTCCAGCCCCGAGCGTTTCGTCTTGTTCATCGACCACATGGTTCCGGCCGCAGCGCCCAAAGAGGAGGAACTGCATCGCGGAACCCGCGCCTGGGGCGCCGCCCAGGGTGTGCCGGTTTACGAACGCAAGGGCATTGGCCACCAGGTTTCAGCCGAACTGGGCTATGCCACACCCGGGGCTTTCATCGTGCATTTTGACGGTCATGTCAGTCAACTTGGAGCGTTTGGAGCCTACGCTTTTGGTGCCCGCAAGGGGGTGCTGGAGACTTTTGTCTCAGAGACGCTTTCAATGACCGTGCCGCCCACGGTCAAAATCGTGCTGACGGGCGCGCTGCAGCCGGGCGTGATGGCGCGCGACGTTTTTCACCACCTGGTGCGGGTGCTGGGCCCGTCATCGTGCGCCTTCAAGGCGGTGGAGCTGGCCGGACCGGTGATTGACGAGATGAGCATTGAAGGCCGGCAGACGATCTGCGGGCAGGCGATGTTTCTGGGCGCCAGCACGATGCTGATTGCGCCCGACGCCCTGACAATGGCCTGGCTTGACGGGCGCTCGAAGCTTGACCTGGAACCAGTGCACCCCGATGTCGATGCGGCCTACGAGCGTGTTGTCACCATCGATGTTTCGGCGCTTGAGCCCATCATTGTGGTGCCGCCCAGCCCCGCCAATACGCGTGATCTGTCCGAGCACCTCGGCCTCGAAGTGCACACCGGCTATCTTGGCTCGTGCGCCAGCGGTCGCATCGAAGACCTGCGCGCGGCCGCCGCTGTGCTGCGCGGGCGGCAGGTCAAGCCCGGCTTCCAATTGCACGTCGTGCCGACATCGCAGGCCATCATGGTGCAGGCTGCACGCGAGGGCTTGATTGAGTGCCTGGCCGAAGCCGGTGCGTTTATCAGCTCGCCCACCTGTGACTACTGCTACGGCCGGATTGCCACGATGGCTGATGGGCAGCGTGCGGTCTCTACGGGGACGCTCAACACGCCAGGACGCATGGGCAGTGTCAACTCCGAGATTTACTTGTGCAACGCCGCTGTGGTTGCCGCCTCTGCCATCGAGGGGCGCATTGCTGACCCCCGACCCTATCTCAAAGGCCTGTCATGAACCTTTGCAACTTGCGCGGCCGCGTCGCTTGGGTGTTTGAAGAGGACGACTTCGACATCGACCTCATCATCGGCGTGAGCAATATCAAAATCACCGACGTGAACGAGCTGGCCGCGCTGGCCATGGCTGAGCGCGCGCCCGGCTTCGCCGCCAAAGTGCAACGCGGTGACCTTTTGGTGGGCGGACGCAACTTCGGCTACGGCCATCCCCATTACCCGGCCATGCGGGCGATGCGCCATCTGGGCATTGCCGGCGTCATCGCAGAGTCGTTTTCGCCGGGTTTCTTCCGCGGCGAAATCAGTATGGGCTTTCCCCTTATCACCTGCCCAGGCATCGTTGCCGCCGTGCAAGCAGGCGACGAGGTCGAGGTTGACTGGGGTGCCGAGCGTGTGCGTCTGCTGCGCAGCAATCGATCCCTGCCATTGCAGGCTTTGTCCGCCTCCGAGCGCGGGACGCTTGAAGCCGGCGGCCTGATCCCCTATCTCAAGACGCGCATTGCCAGCGCAAAAGGACTATAGCCATGACTTCTCCACGCCAGCTTTTACGCCGTCAGATTGAGAGCGGTGCGACGCTCTGGTTCGCCGGAGCCCAGGACGCGTTATCGGCTTTGCTGGTTGACCAGTCGGACTTCGACGGCGTCTTCACCACCGGCTTTGGCATATCGGCGTCGTTGCTCGGACAACCCGACATGGAGCTCTACACACTCAGCGAAAACGTCACAGTTGTTGACCACATCGCCAACGTCGTGCGCAAGCCGATCTTCGCGGATGCCGATACTGGCTACGGCAATGTGCTGAACGTCGCCCGCACGGTGCGAGCTTTTGAGAAGGCTGGGGTGGCTGCGCTGTCGCTGGAGGACCAGCTCAGCCCCAAGCGCTGCCCGGCGGCGGCCACGCAGTCGATCACCATCTCGGCGGCCGACGCGGTCGGGAAAATCCGGGCGGCGGTGGATGCCCGCCAGGACCCCGACCTGCTGATCGTCGCCAGGACCGATGTCATGGATGCGAACGAGGCGCTGGACCGCGCTGCACAGTATGCGGAGGCTGGCGCCGATCTGATCCAGCCGATCTCCCGCACCTTTGAGTCGTATGAAGACCTGGTTCGGCTGCGTGATGTCTGCGGCCGCCGCCTGTCGCTACAGCTAATGGAGGGCACCTGGATGGCCAAGCTTGATCGCACGCAAATTGAATCGGTGGCGGCCTTCGCCACCTATCCTCTGGTGACTCTGATGAGCATGACGCATGCGGTGCAATCCAATCTGGCCGCATTGGCAGGTCTGCGCGGAAAGTCTTTGGACGAACTTCCTTGCGGGCGCAGCACGATGCCGGCGTTCAAGCAACTGGTTGGCTGGCAGGCGCTGGAGCAGCGCCAGGCGCGCTACGAGGCCGACGCTCTTACCGCATGATTCCGCACCGATATTTCCCCCGTTTTCACAGCAAACTTTATAGGAGACCCACATGTCCATCTTCCGCCTGTTGTCCTGTGCTGCGCTGATCGGCTCTGCCGCACTTGCTCAAACCCCCGCGCTCGCTCAAACCTCAGCCTTCCCGAGCAAGCCCATCCGGATCATTGTTCCGTACCCAGCCGGCGGTGCAACCGACGTTGCTGCCCGGATGGTGGCGCCGCGGCTGCAGGAGGAACTGAAGCAGCCCGTTATCGTTGAGAACCGTCCCGGCGCCAGTGGCAATCTCGGCATGGTTGCGTTGCTCCAGAGTCCGCCAGACGGCCACACCATGACAATGAGTCTGGCGGGCATGTTGTCGATCAACCCGGTCACGTACAGCAAGGCCGGCTTCACCGCCTCGGATTTTGTTCCGGTGGCTCAGGTCTCGTTGGCGCCGCTGGTGCTGGTTGTGCCCGCAGAGTCGCCGTGGAAGACTGTGCAGGATCTCGTGGCCGCAGGCAAGGCGGCCGGCAAGGATGGGCTGCCCTACGGCTCAGCCGGTGCTGGCGGCTTGTCGCATTTGGCTTCGGAGCTTATCAATGAGAATGCCAACGGTAATTTCACCCATGTGCCCTACAAGGGTGGCGCACCGCTGGTGCAGGCGCTGATGTCCAACGAGGTGAAGTGGGGACTTCTGGGGACCGCCGACGCACGTAGCTTCCTGCAGTCCGGCAAGCTGCGGGCGATTGGGCAGTTGCGCAACTCGCGCTCCGAGCTGTGGCCCGACGTGCCGACGCTGACCGAGCAGGGCGTCAAAGGCGGTGTCGACTTTGATGTGTGGTTCGGTCTGGTTGTGCCCGCCAAAACGCCGCCAGCGGTCGTGGCCCTGCTGAATCAAAAAGTGGCCCAGATCGTGGCAGAGCCTGCTTTCCGCAAACGGCTCAATGAACTGGGAGGCGTGGCGCCGGCAACCGGTAACACGACTGAGGCCTTTGCAGAGGTCATCCGGCGTGAGTTGGCGGTTTTGCCAAAGGCAGTGAAAGATTTGGGCCTGAAGCTCGACTGAAGGCGCGCCTTCTCAGGCGGTGACTGACATCAACCAGGTCCGGTCGCGCCAGACCGGCGGAGGTGGCGTGAGACATACAGGCTAAGTAGGGGGTTTTGCCCTGCGCTGCGGCACCAGCACCGAAGCAATCGCCACCACCATCAGCACCACTGCGGCCCAATCCTGCCAGTGCAACACCTCGCCCAAGCCAATCGCGCCAGAGAACACGCCCAGAATCGGAATCATCATCACGCTCAGCGACGAGGCCACTGGCGGCAAGCTGCGCGCGAGGAAGTACCAGGCGGCGTGCGCAAAACCGAAAATCAGCACGGCGTTGTAGCCAATCGACCACCAGGTGGCGGCACTCGGCGCTTTCCACTGCGGCACTTCAAACAGCAAGGCGAGCAGGCTGAGCACCACCGCCGTCATGGCCGTCATCCAGAACGAAATCGTCAAGGTCGCTACGGGCATGGTGGTGTTGCGCAGCTTGTGGGTGCCGAGTGCCCAGGTCGCCGCGCCGATCAGCGCACCCAGCACCGCCAGCGGCGCGCCACTGAGGTTGGTCAGCTCGTGCCACAGCAGCAGCGACACGCCGAGTGCCGCCGCACCGACGCCGACCCAGCTGCGCGCGGTCAGCTTGTTGCCAAAAAACCAGGCGCCCAGCAGTGCTGAAAAAATCGGCATGGTGTAGCCGAGAATGGCGGCGCGGCCGCTGCTCAGGTGCTTGAGCGCGAGGATGATTAGCGCGTGCCAGACAAACATGTTGGCAAAGGCCAGCCAGAACAGCTCGCGGAACCTGTCGCGCGGCACAAAAAACGGCACCTTCATGACCACCATGGCCAGGCCCAGCACCGGCAGCCCCAGCCAGATCGACAGCGCGCGAAAGGTCAGCGGCGGAAAGTCGGCAATGCCCAGCTTCATGACCGGCCAGTTGAAGCCCCAGGCCAGTGTCAGCAGGACCAGGACGATGAGTTGTTGGCGGGTAAGTTGCATCTGCGGAGAGTTTTCATGGTTGGTATGTGTGCATATTGTCCCGTTTTGCCGACGCCGGTGTTCTTGGACACTTCTTACAATAGGTGATGACTTTTCTTGAGATGCTGGGCGCGGCTGAGCGCCAGAACCAATCCATGCTCTGCGTGGGGCTGGACCCGGACCCGCTGAAATTTCCGGCCCGCTACAAGGGCGACTCGAACAAGATCTACGATTTTTGCGCCGCGATTGTTGATGCCACCGCCGATCTGTCGATTGCCTTCAAGCCGCAGATCGCCTACTTTGCCGCGCACCGTGCCGAGGGCCAGCTTGAACGCCTGATGGAACACATGCGCCGCGTCGCGCCGCAGGTGCCCATCATCCTGGACGCCAAGCGCGGTGACATCGGCAGCACCGCCGCGCAGTACGCCATTGAAGCTTTCGAGCGCTACGGCGCCGACGCGGTGACGCTGTCGCCCTTCATGGGTTTTGATTCGGTCGCGCCTTATCTGAAGCACAAAGGCAAGGGCGCTTTCCTGCTGTGCCGCACCTCGAATCCCGGCGGCGACGATTTGCAGAGCCAGCGTTTTGCCTCGGTCGAAGGCCAGCCCTTGCTCTACGAACATGTGGCGCGGCTGGCGCAAGGCCCGTGGAACCTCAACGGCCAGCTCGGTCTGGTGGTCGGCGCGACCTACCCGGCCGAGATCGAACGCGTGCGCGGGGTGGCGCCGACCTTGCCGCTGCTGATTCCCGGCGTCGGTGCGCAGGGCGGCGACGCGGTGGCCACGGTCAAGGCCGGCTGGCGGCCCGGCGCGCCCATCATCGTCAATTCCTCCCGCGCCATCATTTACGCGTCCTCCGGCGATGATTTCGCCGAAGCGGCGCGGCGTGAAGCCATGCGGATGCGTGATCTGCTACAGGCGGCTCGCGACTGAGAATCAAGCGGCAGCGTCTGCGTCCGTGACGGAGGTGGCCAATTGTCTGGCCCGCGCTTCCGTGGCCAGGTAAAGCACTGTGGCGATGACCAAAGGCACCAGGTAATAGATCACCCGGTAGGCCACCAGGGCGGCCAGCAACTGGTGGGTGGGCATCTGGTGCGACAACAAGGCAACAAACACCGCCTCCAGCACACCCAGACCGGCCGGTACATGGGCGATCACGCCCGCCACAGCGGCCACCAGCAGCACACCAGCCACGGTGGGAAATGCGATTTTTTGTTGCAGCAGCACAAACACCAGACCACTCATGATCAACCAGTTGGACGCACCCAGGGTCACCTGCAACAAGGCCAACCGGCCCGAGGGAAGGTCCAGACAGTGGCCGCGCAGCGTGAAGCTGCGTCGGCGCGACAGCGCGCACAGCATCAGGTAGGCCACCGACCCGGCCAGCAGTACAAAACCCAGGATCTGCAGACCGCCACTGCCAATTTTCCAGCCCGGCGGCAGCTCCGGCGTGTAAAAGCCGAAGACCAGACCGCCGAGAAACAGGTAACCGATCCAGTTCGTCAGCATGCTCAGCGTCAACACCCGGGTGATGGTGGCCGTGTCCAGCTTCAGCCGGGAGTACAGCCGGTAACGAAAGGCGACACCGCCCACCAGCGAGCCCAGGTTGAGGTTGAACACATAACTGATGAAGGTCACCAGCATCACCGTGGGCGCGCGCAGTGTGTGGCCGGTGTAGTGGCGGCCCAGCAGGTCAAAGCAGCTGTACAGGCCCAGGCTCAGGGCGCCCAATGCCAGCGCGCCCAGCAGCAGTGCGGGTGGGTAGGCGCGCAGTGCGGCAAACACCTCCGGCCAGTCGATGGCGCGGCCCTGCGCCACCAGCAGCCAGGCCACCAGCCCAAAAAACACCAGCGTGGCGCCGCGCTTGAACCAGGGCCACCAGGGCTTGCCGGTGATGCCGGCCTTGGGCGAACAGCTCTGGGCAGCCGCCGCTGCAGTCATGAGGCCTGGCCTTCGTTGATGTGGTCTACCCCCGCCTCGCCCAACAGTTTCTCGGCCGGCATCAGGCGGGGCAGGTGGGCCGGCAGCCAACCAAACCAGGCCGGGTAGCGGCGCAGCAAATGAAACACAAAAAAGCTGCGCATGCTGACCCACAGGCGTGACTCGGGCAGGTCGTCAGCCTGAATTTGCCGGCAGCTCGACAGCATCAGTTTTTCAAGGTTGTTGGCTAGCTGCTGATTGAACTCGCGGTCCTTGATGATGACGTTGGCTTCGAGGTTGAGTGACAGGCTCAGTGGGTCGAGGTTGCTGGAGCCGACGGTGGACCATTCGTTGTCGGTCAACGCCACCTTGCCGTGCAGCGGCCGATCGCTGTATTCGAAAATCTTCACACCGGCGCCCAGCAGGTGGTGGTACAGCATGCTGGCAGCGATCTTGACGATGGGCATATCGGGTTCGCCCTGCAGGATCAGCCGCACGTCCACGCCGCGTTTGGCCGACTTGCGCAACTGGCGCAGCAGGCGGTAGCCGGGGAAAAAATAGGCATTGGCAATGATGATGCGCTGCCGCGCGCCACGGATCGCGATGCGGTAGTGGCGCTCGATGTCGTTTTGGTGCTCGCGGTTGTCGCGCGTGACCAGCATGGCCTGCGCACTGCCGGCGGCCGGGAGCGCCGCCAGGGCCGGCACAGCCGGCTTGCGCTTGAGAAGCCGCTTGAGCGGGCCACCGGGCGGCGGCCGGCCGAGCTGAAGCTGGGCGCGCACAAACTGCTCGATCTCGGCGACCAGTGGCCCTTCAATTTCCACGGCATAGTCCTGCTTGCCTTCAGGTCCGAAATCGGCGAGATGGTCGGCCGAATAATTGATGCCGCCGACGAAAGCGCGCTTGCCGTCCACCACCACAATCTTGCGATGCATGCGCCGAAACAAATTGGTGCGGTAGCCCCACAGGCGCGGACTGGGGTCGAACACATGAACGCGCACGCCGGCCGAGGTCAGCGCCGAAATGAATTCGGGTGACAGATCCGGCGAGCCGTAACCGTCAATGGTGATGTCGATCTGCACACCGCGCCGGGCCGCGACCAGCAAGGCTTCCTGCAGAGCCTGACCGACCTTGTCTTCAAACAGGATGAAGGTCTCCAGCAGCACTTCGCGCTGCGCCGCGGCAATACATTCGAAAACCCGTGGGAAAAAATCCTCGCCGTTTTCGAGCAGTGTGAACTTGTTGCCTGGCACCCAGCGTCCGCGCATCGACTTGTCTCCTGTGGCTTGAGGGTCAGAGTTCGATTTCGGCGGCCAGCGGCGCATGGTCCGACAGGTGCGACCAGGGCTTGGGCGGCAACACCACCGGTGCATGGCCGATGGCATTTCTCACATAGATGCGGTCCAGCCGCAACACCGGAAAGCGTGCTGGAAACGTACGCGCAGCCTTGCCGTTGGCCTGCACAAAAACCTCGTGCATGCCGGCGCCCTGCGACAACACCTCGTGCGCACGATGGCGCCAGTCGTTGAAGTCGCCAGCGGCAATCACCGGGGCGCTGGCCGGAATGTCGTTGCGCACCATCTCGCACAACATATTGAGCTGCTTGAGACGATGCGACTCGGCCAGGCCCAGGTGCACACAAATCGCGTGCACGTTGGTCTCGCGACCAGGAATTTGCAACACGCAATGGAGCAGGCCGCGGCGCTCGGGCCCGCTGATGGACACGTCGCGATTTTCAAAACTGACAATCGGGAACTTGGACAACACGGCGTTGCCGTGGTGGCCGTTGGTGTAGACCGCATTGCGGCCATAGGCAAACTGCGGCCAGATGCTGTCGGCCAGGAATTCGTAATGCGGTGTGGCCGGGTAATTGGCCACCCGGCTTTCATGGCGCGCGTGGGTGCCTGTCACTTCCTGCAGAAACACCACGTCCGCACCCACGGTGCGCACCGCTTCGCGCAGTTCATGCAGGATGAATTTGCGGTTAAAAAAGGTAAACCCCTTGTGGATGTTGACCGTCAGCACCTTCAGGGAAAAACTCAAGGCCGCCGCAGCGATCACCTCCTGCGTTTCGGCCAGTGCATCGGCATCGTTCATGGGGGGCGCGACAACGGGCGACGTTGGGCTGATCTGGATAAGAGACTGGGGAACAAGCATGAGGCGGCAGCGATAAAACTGCAGGAAAGGGAAACTCCTATTGTTGCTTGGACGGGGGCAAAAAAACTGTAGGACAGTAAGCTCATTTTTCGCGGCAGCGGTGGAGCTGGAAGCCCCTGTATGAAGGGTTTGTAAAGGGCGGCGTCCTACGCACTTGGTGGTGACCAGCCGATAAGCCGGCTTTCGATTCGCCGCTAAATTAAATCAACCAATCCACTTGGATCTGGCTTTTGTGAATTACATCTGCGGTTTTTTGCAAATGGGTTTTAGTTCAAGCGAGTTTCAGGAGTTAACCATGAACAAGTTTTCAATGCGATCCCTTCCCGCCGCGATGGCCCTGAGTGCCACGCTGGTTTTTGCGGCACATGCACAAATCGGTGTCGGTGCCGGCGCCAACACCAGCACGAGCGTGAACAGCTCCGGTGTGGGCGTGCGATCCGGCGTCAACGCCAACATTGGAAACGACGTACGTGCCAATGCTTCAGGCAATGTCAGCGGCGGGACCTCCGCCGACGGCGGCATGACCACGCGCAACAATGTCGGCGTCAGCGCCACGAACAATACCCGTGCAAACGTGCAGGGCTCGGGCAGCGGCGTCAAGGGCGCCGTGGGCCGAACCAGCAACCGCGTGGAAGGTGCGCTGGACAACGCCGCGGACGCCACCAAACGTACGGCCAGGCGCACCGGCAATGCCGTGGGCAACACGGTGCGCAATGCCGCCAGCCGTGCAGACCGCGGCATCCAGAACGCGCTTCCGGGCAACTCGGCCGGCAGCAGTGCCCAAGTGAATGTGCAGGGCTCAGGCAACACGTCCGGCCAGATCGCGCGTCCGCCGCAATAAGCGGCCTACGCACCCGGTGAACATTGCGCCGTCGGCACGGCCTGTTTTTGCAGTCGGCAAAAGCGGCGCAAGTTCCTACAGCCATCATGCGTGCGCGCTGATGGCTTCTTGATGTCGGCCCGTTAAAGTAAAGATTGGGTTCATTTTGAGAGCCCGCCCCTCCACAAAGGAAAATGAAAAATGAAAAAGCCAAGTCTGTTAATTCTTCTCGCCGCCATGGTGGCCACTTCAGGTTTTGCGACCGCGCAAACTTCACATGGCACGACCAATCCAGGCAAGGCTGGCACGCCGGTGCCGGTACAAGCGCAAGGTGGCACTACCGTGCCTGAGCCATCCGCCGCCACGGGGCCGAACACCCGCGCTGGAGTAAAAAGCGAAATCGACACGCGCTCGGGCGCCAAGGTTGGCGCGCCGGCCCAGGGCGGCGGCACCCCGAGTGGCGCGGCTGCGACAGCCGGCGCTGGCGGCATGTCTGCCAACACACGTGCCGACGTGAAAGCTGGCATCGACAACAGCAGCAAGGTTGGAGCGCCTGCCCAAGGCGGCTCCACGACATCGGGCACTGACATGAACACAAGCGGCAGCACCTCTGCAGAGCGCAAGGCAGCGCGTGCTGACCGCAAAGCCACGAACAAGGCCAAGCGCGATGCCGCCGCTGGCAAGCAGACCTCAGGCAGAGGTGCCGACACTGGCCCAAGCAGCCCGTCGCGCACTGCGCCGCAGTAAACCTGCCCGCCAACTCGGCCGGTGGTAATGCGCAGGCGAACGTGCAGGGATCAGGCACCGTCGGCAAGTAATAGGCTCCCAGCCCCGCAACGGCGGTTCCAGGCTTCGGCATGGTGCCGCCGTTGGCGTTTTGTTATGGCGGACGACGGGGGTCCCTGCATATGGATCCCGGCTCAGGGCCGGCATGACAGGCAGCAGGGCTAGGTGGATGCAGCAACCTGAATTGTCATTGCGGGCTGGACCCGCAATCCATGACTCGCGGGTCGGGAACTACTTGGGCCGGGCCTTCGCGATGTTTTTGTCCGGCTGCGATAGCGTACCGGCGCGCAGTTCCCTGACGGCGTTGGCCACTGCTTGGGCCACATTGCGCACCTCGGCCTGCATGTTTTTGTCGGCGTCCAGCGTGTCATGGCTGGTCGCATAGGGCTCGTAATAACCAACATACCGGTCCAGCCGCGCCTGGCTGCCGGCGTCGATCAGGCCCATCCAGTCCAGCCAGTCCGACAGGCTGCGGCGCGAGCCTTCGATGCCCGCAACGTCGCCATGCACCACCAAGCCGTAGGCGCGGCCGGCCAGGTGTTTGGGGTAGTCCCAGCCCTTGAGCTCGAGCGCCTTGGCCTCTTCGGGTTTCTTGCCATGCGTCGTGGTCGGGTCGGGGTTGCCGCCATCGGCGCAGACCAGGCGGTCGATCATCAGCTTGAGCGAGGCTGGGCGACTGGTACCAGTACACAGGCGTCAGAATGATGACGGCGTGCGCCGCCGCCCAGCGTTCGTAGATCTCGTTCATCCAGTCGCTGGTCTGCCCCTTCGCTTGGTTGGGGTAACAGCTACAGGGCCAGTGGCACAGCGGCATGGCCGTGGCAACGCAGCCTTTGCAGGGGTGAATGTTCAGGTGGTAGCTTGAGGTCAGCCAGCTGAGATCGAGCACATCGGTCTCCAGCTGCGCCTGCTTCAGGGTCTCTTTGGCCCACTGGAGCATGCGCCAGGTTTTGGAGATCTCGCCGGGGCAGGTGCCGTCGTTGCGCGCCGAGCCGCAGACCAGCAGCACACGTGAAGGCGAGGCCGGATCTTTCCATGCCGCCTGGGCTTTTTCAATACGTTCTTTCGCGGTCAGCCAGTCGATGGACAGGTCGTAGTCGGGGTCGGCATAACCGGGCCCGGCGTTGCGTGTGACCGATGCCTTGCGGCCTTCCTGGTAAGCCTCCCAGGCGATATGCTCGACCCGCGAGAGCGCGGGTTCCTCGGCCTGGAAGGCCGGGGCCATGAAGGATTGCATGAAGCGTTCGCGGTGCACGACAAAACGGCTGGCGCCTGACCTTTGCGAACTTCGGTCATCGCACCAGTTTAGGCAAGCGTCCGGGCGGGGGCGTGGGGTCTGGATGTTGTCCTACGCTGTGTTGCGGTGGGGTCTGTCGGCTTGAAAATAGAGAGAGGAAACGGCCTGTAG